>Ga0306869_1000200_pt1 | contig 33699 bp, 32 predicted proteins | sample AntRauTorckE6833_FD_190421 | JGI IMG/M metagenome (GOLD analysis project Ga0306869, IMG submission 190421) | Saline lake microbial communities from Rauer Islands, Antarctica - Metagenome Torckler E6 #833 (v2) (version 2) | ecosystem: Environmental > Aquatic > Non-marine Saline and Alkaline >... | reverse complement strand
TACCAGCTGGAGTAGCAGTATTTTCACCTGCATCAACATTACCAGTGGAAGCACCAATACAATAATCTAAATTATAGGTTGCACCTGCGTCACTTGTAGTGTATGTATAAGGATTATTATCTGTATTACAAACACCATCTGGAGGTGTTGGAGCTACTGGAACTTGAGCCATATAAGTAACAGTACCTTCGACAATAGACTCTCCCTGTGTAACAGCATCTGGATAACCAAAGTTGTCGTTGTAGTAAAGTTCTAAAGCTGTTTGAATTTGTTTAACGTCAGCAACACGCTTGGCATCTCTTGATTTTTGTCTTGCGCTGTTTAAAGCTACAATTGCTAAAGTAGATAGTAATCCAATAATAGCAATTACAACCAACAACTCAATTAATGTAAAACCTTTTTTATTTTTTTTCATATTCACCTCCCTTCTTATAACAAATCTTATAAAAAAAGATTTGTTAAAGAATTAATTTTTAAATTAATTTAATATTATTTTTATTTATATATAAATTATAGCATTTTCCCTAAACATATACAACAGTTTTTTAATAGAATATACTTTCCTAGAAAGAGCTAGCTAAATTATACATAGGTAGAATAACCGCTGCCACCATAATTCCTACACCAATTGCTAGTACCACCATAATTAAAGGTTCTAAAATAGTAGTTAAATTAGCTAAGATACTATTTATCTCTTTGCTATAAAATTCACTAATTTTTTCTAACACATCATCTAACTTACCAGCTTGTTCACCAATAGCCATCATCTGAGTTACCATAACTGGCATATCTGATGATTTTTCAAAGACAGCCACAATAGAGTTACCATCATTTACAGCTTTTAAAGTGTCGTTGATTAAACGCTTGTATACTCTATTTTTAACCACTCTCCCAGAAATCTCTAAACTCTTACTAATATTAACACCACCTCTTAAAAGTGTTCCCAGAGATCTGGTAAATCTAACAATATATATTAATCTAAATAAATTACCAAAGACTGGTAATCTAATACGCATTTTATCCAAAAGAGTTCCACCTTCTTTGGTTTTAGAAATATATTTAAAAGCAAACACCGCTGCAATTGTTAGGATAATAACTAGCCATAAATAGTTTTGCAAGAAGTTTGAGGTAGCGATAACTATTTTGGTAGAAGTTGGTAGTTCACTGCCAGACTCCTCAATTACTTTAATTAACTCTGGTAACACGAAAACCATCATAAATATACCTACACCAACTAAAGCGGTGATAATGAAGATAGGATAAATCATGGCATTTTTAATTTTGGAAACCATGTCATAATTTTTCTCCACTTCATCAGCTAGGTAATTCAAAACTTCTTCTAACTTACCTGAGGTTTCACCGGAGCGAATAATATTGATATAGAACTCTGAAAAAACATCTCCTCTTTTAGCCATAGCATCTGATAATAGGTAACCACTATCAACGTCATAAGCAATGTCAGAGATTAATTTCTGCAAAGATATATTTTTAGTTTGATCAACTAAAGTCTTAAGTGACTCTACAATAGTTACATTAGCTTCAATCATCACAGCAAACTGTCTAAAGAACATTACTAAATCTTTCTGTCCGATTCTGTTAATAAAAAGAAGTAGCTTACCTTCAAAATTATCAGAAATATTTACTAAATTCAAAACCCTCCAATCTTTTTTAGTTAATTTCTGATTAGCTTCTGCTCTGTTAAAGGCTACTAAATTACCTCTAGTGATTTTATTTTTAAAACCGTCTCTAGCTTTATATCTATATATGGGCATATTTATTATGATTCAATTACACGAAGGACTTCATCTAAGCTGGTTAGTCCTTTTAGAACTTTCAAGAATCCGTCTTGTTTTAGGTTAATAAAAGTTTGATTATCTCTAATTTGGTCTTCACTAATGTTTTGATTCCCTTTTTCAATTAATCTTTTTATACCTTCATTAATTTCAATAATTTCCCCAATACCTAAACGACCCTTATAGCCAGTCTTATCACAACGAGAACAACCTTTAGGTTTATATAATTGCATGCTCTTAATTTCACTCTTAGTTTTACCTTCCATTTCTTCATTCCAAATATTATCTGGTACAGTATCTAGAGTTTCGTGAAAATCCCTTAGTGCTTCTTCACTTGTATCTACCTTTTCTTTGCAGTGAGTGCAGAGTCTTCTGGTCAATCTTTGAGCTAGTGTTACCTTTAAGGTAGAAGCTAAAAGGAAGGGTTCAACTCCCATATCAAATAAACGTAAAATAGTACCAATAGCATTGTTGGTATGTAAGGTGGAAAGTACAAAATGACCAGTTAAACCAGCATGAATTGATAGCTCAGCTGTTTCTTCATCACGAATCTCACCAACCATGATAATATCAGGATCTTGACGTAAAAAGGAGCGCAGTCCAGTACCAAAAGTATAACCAATTTTAGGTCTAATTTGTGACTGATTAACACCTTCCATCTGATACTCAACCGGATCCTCTAAAGTTGAGATGTTAACACCCTCTTTATTCATAATATTTAAAACTGCATATAAAGTGGTGGTTTTACCAGAACCAGTAGGACCAGTAACCAGAAGTACACCATTGCTTTTTTTAATGTTTCTTTTAATAACTCTAATAGTATGTTTACTAAAACCTAACTCTTCTAACTTAACTTTGGTAGAGGTGTTATCTAAAATACGCATCACCACCTTTTCATGCTTACCTACCGGCAAAGTAGAAACACGAAAATCAACTCTTCTGCCATCAATGATTAAACGAATACGTCCATCTTGAGGTACACGTGTTTCATCTAATTTTAATCTAGCCAAAACTTTAACACGAGCTACTACGGCATTATGAATATGCTTAGGTAGAACTAGTGAAGTATGTAAAATTCCATCTACTCTATAACGAACTCTACTTTCTTTATCAATAGGTTCAATGTGAATATCTGATGCCCTACCCTCTACAGCGTGGCGAATAATTACTGATACAATTTTAGCTACCGGTGCGCTGTTAATATCTGAGCTATCAACTAAATCTTCTTTTTCATCTTCTAACTCTAACATCTCATCACCTTCACTTTGAGCTTTAGTTTTTAAAGCACTAGAAATTTCTTCTTCAATTTTCTGATATTGTTTAATAGCCTTATTAAAACTAGATTTAGAGATAAGGTAGTAATATGTTTTTAAACCAGATTCCTTAGCTAAGAAATTAATAGCCTCCATTGCCTTCAAGTTAGGAGTGATCATACCTATATGAACATCAGTAGCAGTTTTAGAGAAAGAAACAATGGAATATGTCTTAGCTATATCTTCACTAATAAAGTTAAGGCTATCTTCAGGAATTTGCATGTTAAGCAAATTCTTATACTCTAAACCATATATTTGTGCTTTATATTTAGTGAGATCTTCTTCACTTAAAATCTTGTCCTTGAGTAATTTCTTCTCCAAATCAAAATCAGCTTTCTTTACATTTTTTGAAAGCTCAGTAAATTGACTTTGTTTTATTTGATCTTCTGCAAGTAGTAGATCTAGTAATTCTTCTTGCTTAGCTGACATAAATTAAGGTTTTAAAAATAAGGACTTGTTACCTATACTGGTACTAGTGGCTGTTTTATCTTCTAAAAATGTTGTTGGTACTTGATCTTTAAGTATTCTAAATCTAGTTTGAGTTATGGTTTCAGTATTTAAAACTTTAGTTTCATCTATCTCGGAAACTTGTGGCAAGGTCTCATCTTCTAAAGTAGCACCACTTCTTTCAAAATATTCTTGTATATAATCAGTTATACCATCTCTGTATAGATAAAAAACCACAGCCAAAATCAAGATTAAGAATATAAACAATATTAACATTTTTTTGTAATTACTCATAAGCTACTTGGTTTCATCTAAATAATAAGTGACGAAACTTAATTCTAATATCTCACCTTCAGGGTCAAAAGAAATCTGATAAATATCAATTAAACGCAAATTGTTTTCTAAAAGTTTTAATAAATTCTTAACACCATTATAGGAAGTACTCGAAGTCTTTAGATCAGCATCAATGTAACCGACATCAGGTGGTAAGTCATCAAGGAAAGAACGAGCTGTTTTCTCTTCGTTTTCATTATTAATTCTTCTTTGTCCCTCTTGTTCAGCTTCTATTTCTTTATCCTTTTTAAAATCAAGATAACTTAGATTATGACCATTTTGGGGAATAATATAACCTAACTCAATGAAGAGCTGCTCTTTAATGTAATCCGGTGGTAATAAACTATTTAGTTTATCTTTCTCATCATCTGGTATCTTATTATACACTGCCACTAACTGTTTAAATTTATTTAGCTTGTTTAGCTGTTGTAGATAAACTCTTTCTTGATTAATAATATTTCCCTTTACCGCCTCAACTGCTTGATTATATTTTGGTTTTAAAATATATGAATAAGAAGCAACAAGAAAAGCTAAAACTATTATTAAAATAGCAAACTTAAAGTACTTACTGAAAAAAAGATTGATCTTTACCATCTTCCTAACCTTCCTTCTCTCTGCTTCAGTGGTTTCTGTAGATGAATCATCCTTATTTACACTTTTAGCTATTTGATTATTTAATTTTGTTTGCTCTTCTTTGGGCATATATTAACTATTTTTTAAATAATTCAGGGCTAACCATTAAGTCTATTTCAAACTCAATTTCCTCTATATTTTCTTCTTCAGACTCAAGCTTTTCACCTTTATCAATACTAGCCTTTACAGTATGTGGATCTGATTGTAATTGATATACTTGCTGACCTAAGCTAGGGAAGCTATCACTTACTGCTGGAATAGAGAAATTACCTAAAATACTACCCTCAAAGCTAGCATATTGAATATTCTCTATAGTATTTCTTTCTAAGTAATTAAAAAAGTTAGACCAATATAGATGATTGTCTAGAACATAATTAGCTCTATTTAATTTAGTTTGAAAACTTAAAGCTTCTTCAGCTTCACCTCTAATCTTTACAATTTCCTTATTAAGTTCAATAAATCTAGCCTCTTCTTGACCAACAGCATTGTTATTTTGATTTTGCCACCAAGACAAAGCTAAATATACTTCTAAAACTAAAATAAAGCTTAAAAAAACAAAGACAACTAACATGGCAATGTTCTTATACCAATCAAAATAAACATTAATTTCATCCTTAACCAAATTAATTTCTAAAATGTTTGATTTCTCAAATTCATGATTAGAGCCTGTTTGATTATCTTTATTAGATCCTTTCTCAGATTTCCCTGTACTCCCTAAAGCTTTCTTATTTTCATCTTTGTTTTGAACTTTGTTTCTTTCTTCTAAATTATCTTGTTCATCTTTTTTTGTAGCCTTAACTTGCTCGCTCTTTTCTTCTAATTCTTTAGCTTGCTCTTGCTCTCTATCTTCTTTTTTTCTCTTTTTCTCTTCCATTTCCCTCTCTTCCTCGGCTATCTTTTCCTCCTCTTTCCTTCTTGCTTCTTCTTCCTTTTTTCTCTGCTTCTCTTCTTTTTTAGCCTTTTTAGCTTCAGCCTTTTTCTTCTTCTGTTCTTTTTTTAACTCTTTCTTACTTAATTCCTTTTCTTCTTCAGCCTGCTCTTGTATTTTTTCTTTTTCTTCTGCTTCTTTTTTCTTTAGCTCCTCTTCTCTTCTAGCTTCTGCCTTTTCTTTCTTCTTCTGCGCTTTTTTAAGCTCTTTCTTACTCAGTTTCTTTTCTTCTTTAGAGCTATCATCTTTATCTTCTTTTTTCTTATCACTCTTTACTGAATCAGAAATATGAGCAGATTTTGGATTTAAAAAATCAGTACCTTTTAGTGAAGCACTTTTGTCTTTTTTCTTTTTGTTAGAAAAAATACTAAATTTCATTTATATAAAATTACTCAATTTCTCGCATAGCTAGACCAACAGCAACAGCCAGTTTAGGGCCTAACTCTCTTAATACTGGCTTCATTTCTGGTGGATAATATACCCTAGACCAAGAATCACCGATAATAACCTGAATGTCTAATTGCTCTTCCAGATACTCGGCAAAATTGAAAAGCAAACATCCTCCACCAGAGAGAATAATCTTTTCTAGCTTTTCATCGTAGTTATTATTAAAAAACTCAACCATGTATTTAATTTCATGAATGATAGGCATAACAGACTTTAAAACAGCGTCAGGCATTCCCTGCTTACTAGAACTGCTCAGGTCATACTTCATTTGCTCAGCTTCTTCAAAGCTAAGATTCATTTTTTCCATTAAAGTCTTGGTAACACTATTACCACTAACATCAATAGATCTATTTAAAACTGGAACCTTTTGTCTAACCAAAGAAATGTCAGTGCTATTTGCTCCAATTTCTGCGATAAGGACAGAAGAATTGTCATTACCCACTAGTGAGCGGATAAGAGAAAAGGTTTCTGTTTCTAAACTAGAAAGTGATAATTTAGCTTTGGTAAATATATTGACATACTTTTTAACTAATTTTTTTGGAGAACCTGTTAAAAAAACTTGAACATTTTTATTGTTCTTATCTTTGTCATCTTTTGGCAGCACTTTCCAATCTAAAATCATCTCTTCTAGAGGAAGAGGTATTACTTTTTTAGCTTCTTCATGAATTTCCTCAGCTAAAGATTTTTTATCTAGGTTGTATAAATTAATTACCGAAGAAAAAACAGCGAAGGTTGGCAGTGAGGCTGTAGCTTTTTGTGTAATAATGCCAACTTCATTTTTAATTTTAACAATAGCTTTAGCTAAATTATCTATATCCTCAATAGTGCTGAACTTTATACCAAGCTCTTCGGTAAAGGCGTAATTGGAAAGAATGATTTTTTTATTTTTCTTTTTTAGCTCTACCATTTTTACTGATGAGTCTCCAATATCTATACCTAAAAAAGAATTATCAGATGAGGATGAAAAAATTGCCATAAATTTAAAAAATTATCAATCTAATTTCTTTTTCAAAAAAAATAGATTGAACTATACTTATTTATATTATATAATAAATACAGTTATGCTACAAGTGATTTACTTAGCTTAATTATAACATACTTTATCCATTTAATCATTATGATGAATTTTTTCAGGAGATATAAAAAAATAATATACGTGATTCTTTTTTTAGCTTTAATAATACTGCTAGGTATCCTTATTTGGAACACCTTCTTTAAACAAAGCACAGAAGGACCGCAAACACCGCAAACAGAAACAGAAGGATCTCCAGGGTCCCTGCCCCAAGCCGGTGAAGGTAGCCCTCAAACAGGAGATGACTTAGAGCCAGGTGAATTACCGACAGAGGACGATGATGAGCCTGTTGCTGAACCAGAAGAAAAACTTAGCGATGATGGTCCTAGTCCTGTAGCTAGTGGAACAGTTACTGAAACTAATCTTAGTTATTTTGGTAAAACCATAGGAGCTACCCTAAGTAGTGATGGAGGTGGTGTACAATTTTATGACAGAGATCAAGGTAAATTCTATCGTTTAGATAATGAGGGAAATATCTATGAATTAAGTGATCAAACATTCTATGAAGTCGAAGAAGTATCTTGGGCACCTGATAAGAATAAAGCAGTGCTAGAATATCCTGATGGTTCAAATATTGTTTATGATTTTAATAAAAAAGAACAAGTCACTCTACCTAAGCACTGGGAAGATTTTGATTTCTCACCTCAAAGTGACAAAATAGTTGCTAAAAGTATTGCCACAGATCCATACAATAGTTATCTGGTTGTTTCAGATATTGATGGCTCATCTGTTAGGGCTATAGAGCATATTGGTGAAAACAGTGATAAGGTGATATCTGACTGGTCACCAAATAATCAAATAGCAGCCATGTACACTAGAAGTACTGACTTTGATAGACAAGACTTATTCTTCATTGGTTTAAATGGAGAAAACTTTAAATCAACCACTGTAGAAGGTAGAGATGTTAGAACTAATTGGTCTAAAGAAGGCGACAAGCTTCTCTACAGCGCCTATAACAGCAACAGTAACTTACAACCTCAACTATGGATAGTGAACGCTGAAGGTGATTCTATTGGTAGTGGTAGAAAGAATTTAAACCTACAAACTTGGGCAGATAAATGTACTTTCTCTGATGATAGATATGCATACTGCGGAGTACCTAAAGACCTACCAGAAGCTGCTGGACTGTTACCTGAGCTAGCGCTAAAGACAAGTGATAGTTTATATAGAATAGACACCCTAACCGGACAAAGAAGTTTAATGGCTATACCTGATGGACAATATAATATATCAGAGCCTGTAATTAGTGCTGACGGCTCCAAGCTTTACTTCACAGATGAAAGCACAGGAGAGATATATGATATTAATTTAAAATAGAAATACTAGAAATTAATATAAAAAACTAATACAAATAAATACAGTAATAAAAAACGAGCTTACAATAAAGCTCGTTTTTTTATTCTTTTAAACTAAATATAAGTTAATACTAGCAATAACTAAAACTATATTTAGATAGCATCAATTTCTTCTGCTAGTTTGTAATCCTTATCTGTTACCTCGCCAACATCATGACTTAAAAGTTCTATCTTTACCTTATTGTATGAATGTAAATGTATATCAGGATGATGCTCTGCTTTTTCAGCTAGTGGCATTATTTTGTTAATAAAAGCAACTGCTTCTACAAAGTTCTCAAACTTAAACTCTTTACTTAGCTTATTGTTAATTATTTCCCATTTCATACGTTTTTTAATTAATTATTAGCTATTTATAGCTTAGCGAAAAAATATGAACTTGTAAATTATAATAACGCTTTTTACCTTTTAAAATGCAAAAATTGACAAGCCATGTGCTTTTTTTTATAATATTAGTATTATAGTTCTCTTTATATTAACCTTTAAAACTCCTCCCGTGGAGAAAATCACGGTGATATTACTTATGTGTAAAAAAGGAATTGCTGTTTTAATTAATGGACAAGCTGGTCGCATTCATGAACTTAGAGTTAATAAAACAGAGCAAAAGTTTATCTGTACTTTTGTCGGTAGAAATGAAACAGATGGACGAACCATTGAAGTAAGTAAAGTAAAGCCAGCCAACAATAAGGCGGCCGCAAACCTAGACAAAGCTTTAGAAAAGCTAAAAATTATTAAACACGGCATCAAGGTTAGCCCCAGTTAAAACAAGGGGGCCACTAACAAAATCAATAACGAGCTATACTTTTTAGCTCGTTTTTTATATAAAAATTAAATAAGAAAAGAATTTAATTAAAATCTAATTTAATAATAGCTATTTTTGTATTTTTATGATTATTTAATATTTTTTCTTTTGTTATCTTTTAAAGATTTTGAGTTTTTACTAGAAACAACACTTTCTCCAATATCTTTTTCTATTTCAGTTCTAGCTTTTTTAGCCACGTTACCACCTCTTTTGGCAACCTGCTTATTTCCAGACAGATCTTGTGGTTTGTGTTTTTTAGATATCTCTGTTGTTGAAGCCTCTGCTAACATATTAAGAACTAATTCTAGATTAGTCATATTGTCTCGCAAATTTTCTTTTTTAAGATCCTTAAATCTTTTATACTCCTTTACAGTTTTATCAGACCAGGCTTTGCTAATTTCATCTGTTAAAATAGCAAAATCCATGCCTCTTTTAATCCCTCTTTCTTGCCACTCGTCTGTTAATTCTTTTCTTATTTCAATTGTCTTAAGTCTTTGATTGATCCATTCTTTAGGGTGACCTTTCTTTAAATAAGTTTGCATAGCCCTATCTATTGCTAGCTCAGGATCCTCTGTTTCTTCTATTCTTTCATAACCAACTTTAGCTAACCACAACTTGAATGGCTCAGCCTTTGGTGAAGGTATAGATTGAATTAAGCGCAATAAATCTTCTGTAGAAAAACAATCTGTACCATAATACTTTCCGTCACTTGCCTTAAATTTCAGTTGTACGATTTTATCGTACACCTCACTTCCTTCATTTTTTAGCTTATTTTTTAAATCAGCCCAATATCTTTTTGGAATAGTAGAATCTGTTAAAACTTCAATTACATCTATAACAGAAAAATACCAAAGCTCTTTTTCTTCATCAAAATGACGACGAACTTCTTTATTATTAAATAATACAATTTTATTATCATTTTTATTCATATTGTTAGTATAACAAACACTAGTTAAAATTTCTATTAACTATTTATAAAAAAACAAATCTAATCTTAGATCTGTTTAAATCTACTTTTTAATTTTTAAGTTAATAATTTGTGAATGTTCAATAACACAAAAGTATATCATTTAGATATACTTTTGTCGACTGCGGAGAGGGAGGGATTCGAACCCTCGGTACCATCTCTGGTACGACGGTTTTCAAGACCGTTCCGTTCGACCACTCCGGCACCTCTCCTTATATATAATAAATTATATAATATATTAAATTGTTATCCTACCTATCATCACCATTACCACTTAAAGTTCCTCTTTCTAACCTTGACTGTAGTTTTTCAATATTTTTCTCTGCAACACTTTCTAGATCAATGTTTAGCTCTGATGCTAGTTGAGATAAATACCATAACACGTCTCCTAATTCTTTTTCAATAGCTAACTTATCTTCTTCATTAACCACCCCTTCTTTATCTCTAAGAACCTTTTTAATCTTTTCAGAAACTTCCCCTGCCTCCCCTGCTAAACCTAAAGTAGGGTAAATATAATTATTATCCTGGTTAGGATAAAGCGCTGTTTTCCTAGATTCTTTTTGAAAGTCTTTAAATTCCATAATTATATTATTTTAAAAAAATAAGCTTTTTCAAGCCAATAAAAATATTTTAGTCTATATATTTAGAAAAGTCAAAAAACAAATAATATAATTAGATAACTATATTAATATTATAAATATTAATAAGTTAAGTATAAAGAAATTGTTGTTCCAACGACTAAAGCAAACTTTTTTGAAAACTTATGCAAAGAGGTTCTAATTATGCTTCATTTAATCTTTCTCTATGCGTATTTTTTAAAATAGAGTTTAAAATAATTTTTTATTTCTGGCCTATAATTACATCTTTTTCCCTTAATTTGCTTATTAAATATATTAGCAGCATTATCTATACCTATAATTTTAAATAATAATTTAACATCCTCAAAATCACCAAAATTTAAAACTTGTTCCAAAATAAAATCATCAGACATCTTATCTAAATCTCCAATATACCAAAAAAGGTGCGAACGGTTTTTGATAAAAGTTTCTAATCTCATAATATGAATAATAATACTAATTAGGCTATTTACTTTAATATTTTAACATAAAATACTAAAGAATAAAAGATAATAAAACTAATTTTTATCCATTTTATTTCTTTCTTTTTATTGAAATTAAAAATATAATTCATACTGTTATTAAATCTTATAAGACAAAAAATCGCCTAAAAGACGATTTTTTATAGTACTAGCGAGACTCGTCAACCTTGTCCACACCAGGTTAATAGAATAAAACAATACTTACACCTCACTAATAACATCGAATCCTTTAAAGCTACCTGTTATAGCTAGCCCTATTACCTTTTTTGCAACTCCAATATCTTTAATTTTCTTAGCAGTTTCATTTAAAGTAGCGCCAGAACCAACCGCATCATCAATGAGAAGAATTTTATTGTACTTTATGTTGTCACTAACTGATATTGTGCTCTGAGCATTTTTAACTCTATCCTCCAATTTATTCAATGTTTTTTGAGGCACCATAATATCACTTTTTATTTTAAGTAAATCAACTTTATTAACTTTCAAATCTAAAAATCTCTCTAATTCCTTCATTAACTGAATCTCTCTCTTTACAGTTGGTGGAATAAAAGAAAGAGCGTCAATGTTATTATCTTTAATAATTTTTTGAATTTTTGGTTTAATTACAGAGGATAGCTCCTTGATTAATTCTCTGTTTTGACTTTGCTTAGAGTAAAGTAATAATTGTCCTAACTTTGTTTTGCCAAATCTTTCAATGCTATAAAAATCAAGATAAAAAAGCTTATCTAAAAAAACATTTTTAAAAGTATTATTTATTTTCAATAAACCATCAATAAGACCTTCTGATTTAAAATGATTATATTTTTCAAGAGTTTTCACATACTCCTTGGCAGTTTTTTTTATTGGCAATTTCTGTTTATTACACCAATACACGAAACCTTCAAGCCCCTCTTTACGCTGCCCATCAGGAGTAATTGTTAAAAAGTTATTATCTATATCTATTTTCAAATCATCACCTATATCAACTTGGTGAGTATTATCCTCACTAACACTGGTTTGCAATAAATAAAAAACCCTAGGCGCTTTACCTATTTTGTAAATAATATCTTTTTCAACTAAATCAGATAAATGCCTATGAATCATTTGCCTTGATACACCTAAATTAGCTGCTATTTTATGAGCGCTGACCTGATTATTGTTCTTAACAAAATCTATAATTTGTTTTTTTGTATTTCTCATATGTCACTATTATATATTATTTACAGTTTACTGTCAACTGTAAACTTTATAAAACATTACATGTTAACAATATTATCAATACTTAACATAAACAGCAAGCGCCCTAAGGGCCCTTTTTATAGCACGGGGTTACTCAGTAAGATATTAAAACAGAGCTTTAAAAGCCCTGCCTTAACTACTTCGTGCTAGCACGATGTTGCGGAGAGGGAGGGATTCGAACCCTCGGTACCCCGTTAAGGGTACAACACCTTAGCAGGGTGCCCCGTTCGACCGCTCCGGCACCTCTCCTAGATATTATATAAGTAAATATAAAAGCGAACTAACTTCGCTCTGTAAAGATATATATAATTATGCTATAATTAATATATAAAAAATATACTTACTTGTCAATTTATATGGATGAAGAAAATAAAGAAGAAAATATAATAAATTGGGGAATTCCAGAATACGATAGACCTAAAAGGAACAAACGTTGGTATATTATTGCAATTATTGTAATACTAGCTATACTAGTCTACTCTGTTATCACTGCCAACTACCTATTTACTGTAATAATGCTAATGGGAACCTTTATGCTTTTCTATTATGACAGAAAAGAAGCACCTATGATTGACTTTGTTTTAGAGGATGAAGGAGTTATGATTGGTAATAAGTTTTATGACTATGATGAAATAAAGAACTTCAGTATAGTGTACAAACCTAAAGAAGATATTAAAAATCTTTACCTTACCTTTAACAACAACCTTAGAAATAGAATTACTATACCCCTAATGGAACAAGACCCCTTAGTTATTAGAAGACACTTATTACAATACGTAGATGAAGACTTAGAAAGAAATCATGAACCAATATCTGAAAGTATTGGCAGAATGCTAAAACTACAATAAATAAAACTTTAAAAAGAAAAGAGCTACCAGCATGTATACTAATTACGCTTTACTTTTCTTTTTTTATTTTGTAAAGTAAATATCAGTCCTCATAGTTCAACGGATAGAACGCAAGATTGCGGATCTTGAGATCTAGGTTCGATTCCTAGTGAGGGCACACCTTAAAACACAGCTTCATAGCTGTGTTTTATTTAATTTCCACCTCCTACCTGCTATAATATAAATATGATAAATCTAAACAGCTCAATCTCACAATTAAAAGGCGTTGGAAAAGTAATTAGTAATAAATTATTTAAACTTGATATTGAAACAATTGAGGACTTATTATACTACTTCCCTTGGCGCTACGATGATATTGGTGAAACTAAAAAAATATCTCAACTTAAGATTGGTGAAACAGCTAATATACAAGGAGAAATAGAACTTATCCAAAACAAAAGAAGCTTTAAAAAAAGACTAAACATTACCGAAGCGCTAGTAAGTGATGACTCGGGTACAATAAAAGTAGTTTGGTTTAATCAAGCCTATTTAAGTAGAAATCTTAAAGCTGGTGACAGCGTCTCTTTAACTGGTAAACTAGAAGAAAAAAATGGACAAGCTACGTTAAACTCCCCTGTCTATGAAAAAGCAGATAAGAATCAGGAACTAATACATACTAAGGGAATAATTCCCTTCTATCACCTTAGCTCAGGAATAACAAATAAGCAAATAAGACACTTACTCAAACAAGTAATACCACTAGCTAAAAAACTAAATGACCAAATTCCTGCTGACACTAAAAAAAGATTAAAACTTTTAGATATTAACAGCGCTATAGAAAAAATTCACTTTCCAAAAGACCAAAAGGATATTAAAGAAGCTCAAACACGTTTAGCTTTTGAAGAACTGTTTGAATTGCAAATTAAATCATTAAATCTCAAAAAGGATCTTAAAAATAAAAAGTCTCCTGTTATTGAATTTCAGCAAGATGCTACTAAAGCTCTAGTTTCTAGCCTACCCTTTGACTTGATGCCACAACAAAAACAGTCTGCCTGGGAGATATTGCAAGACATAAAAGAAGAAAAGCCCATGACCAGACTCCTGCAAGGAGATGTTGGTAGTGGAAAAACTATAGTAGCGACTATCGCTCTTTTAAATTCTGCTCTAAAAAGACAAGAAAACAAAGAAGAAGATGAACAAGCACTACTAATGGCTCCCACAGAAATATTAGCTCAGCAACATTACAAAACAATACAAAAGTTCTTAAAAGAATTTGATATAAAGATAAGTCTATATACCAGAAGTTTTAAAGAATCTAACTTCATAAATAAAAAGGAAGATAAAGAGGGGGAAAAGAAAACAACAAAGAAAGATAAGAAAATGGAAGATGAAAAATATTTTCAAGCAGACATTATAATTGGTACCCACAGTCTAATTCAAAAAAAGACTCCTATTAAAAATCCGGCCCTGGTAATTGTTGATGAACAACACCGCTTTGGTGTTGAGCAAAGAGAAAAACTAGCTAACCGTGAAGACAATCTCACCCCGCATTACCTCTCACTCACAGCCACCCCAATTCCCCGCTCACTAGCTTTATCTATCTATGGGCACTTAGATATCTCTAGCATTAAAACTATACCTAAGGGCAGACAGAAGATTAACACTAAGGTGGTATTAGAAGAAAATAAAGCTGAAGTACATCAATTTATTAAACAAAGAATAGATAACAATGAACAGGTCTTTGTTATCTGTCCCTTGGTAGATCCTTCTGATAAACTAGGAGTTAAATCTGTTAAAGAAGAGTATAAGAATCTAAGTGAGAATGTTTTTCCAGATGTAGATATTTCTTTCTTGCACGGTAAGATGAAGGCAGAAGAGAAAACCAAAGTTATGCAAGATTTCTTGGATAATAAATTTAAAATCTTAGTTAGCACCTCTGTTGTTGAAGTAGGAGTTGATATAAAAAACGCTACCGTCATGATGATAGAAGATGCTAGCAGATTTGGACTAGCTCAACTACATCAATTTAGAGGTAGAGTTGGTAGAAGTGATCAGAAGTCATATTGCTTTTTAATGCTCTCAGAGGTTTCATCTGATAAAAGTAAAGAAAGACTGCAAGTGCTAGAAAGACATAGTAATGGCTTTAAAATAGCAGAAGAAGATCTAAAGCTTAGAGGTTCAGGTGAGATGTATGGGACTATACAAAGCGGTTTCCCAGAACTTAGGTTCGCTTCCCTGTTTGATCTTGAATTAATTAAAAAAGCTCAGGAAGAAGCAAAGATTCAAATAAATAAAACTAAAGAAAATAAATAAAGACAAATAAAAAAGGAACCTAATTTTAGATTCCTTTTGAAAAAATGTTTTAATCTACACTGAAAAGTTCATCTAACTTCTCATCAAGGCTGTTTCTTTTTAAAAACCTTTCGAAAGGTTTTTTTAATACTGATAGAATTGTCACCGCTATCATAAAGCTAAAAAAGCTTAAAACAGGATGGAAGAAAACAAATCTGGCTACATTCTCAAAGAATGTATCACCAGGAGATGTACTCTGAAAGGGTATGGCTGCTATTATAAGCAAAGAAACCAAGGCCAGAAATATTGTTACCACTGATACAGAAATTAAAGTTAACAACAATGCATTTTTTCTTTTTTGTTTGTTCATGATACTATTTTTTTGTAATGTACAATTTATTTTATCTATTTTAAGTATAACATTTATTATTCAAAGTGTCAATAGGTGTTTGACCACATACTTATATAGTTGTATGATATATATATATATATAGTTATTTCACAATTAGTAAAATTAAATCTTAAAACTTACATTATGAGTAAACAAAGTTTAAGTGCAGAAGAAGTTCACCAGGTATTAAACCTTCCTAAGTGTAAAGTAGATGGCAAGCTGAACACTCAAGCGCATATTGATATATGCTCAGCAAGTAAAAAATTTGGTGGTATCCAAGTTACAGTCTACCCTATTATTAACGGCCAAATAAAAGGTCCCCAGGAGATTAGACAAAAAGTAATTTTGGATAACGACATTCAAAGAGAAGTTGTCAACTTTGCTCAAGAGAAGAAAAAGAAAAAGAAAGGTAAAGGTAAATGGCTTTCTGCAAGAAAAAATGTTCCAGTTCGCAACTTTGCGAAAATATAACTCATAATTATTTACTACCAAAGAGCGGTTTTTAAATCGCTCTTTTTTATTACTTGAAAATCTCAAGTAAATCCTTTATTTCTTTAACACCTATGATATTAATATCTTTATTTGCTTTGGTGTTTTTAAATAACTTAGTTTGACTCTCGGGTATAACTATTTCTTTAAAACCTAAGTTAATGGCAGACTTCACCCTAGCATCTATTTTAGAGATAGAGCGCACCTCTCCTCCTAAACCAACCTCTCCTAAAACAAGTGTTTGTCTGCTTACCTTTAAGTTTAAAGCAGAAGAGATGATAGCTAAACACACAGCTAAATCTAGAGCTGGATCACTAATTTTAAGTCCTCCCACAATATTTAAAACAATATCTTTTGAAACTAAATTAATCTTAGTTCTTTTGCTAATCACAGCCGTTAGGACTTGTAGTCTGTTAAGATCAAAACCAGCTGACTTTCTTTGAGGGTAACCAAAGATAGTTTTACTAACTAAAGCTTGAATATCTAAAAGAAAAGGTCTGCTACCTTCAATAACTGAACTAATTACAGATCCTGACATCTCAGTCATTTCCTTGGATATAAATATATCAGCACTCTCTTTAACTGCTTTAAAGCCAGTGCCTGTCATCTCAAAAAGACCAATTTCTGAAATAGAACCAAAACGATTTTTAGTACTTTTTAAAACAGTGTAATTGTTACTTAAATCAGATTCAAGGTATAAGACAGTATCAACAATATGCTCTAATGATTTAGGTCCAGCTACTTGTCCGTCTTTAGTGATATGGCCAATTAAAATTACACTGATATTTTCTTGTTTACTAATTTCTAGAAACTGACTAGCACAACCTCTAATTTGTGATAAATTACCTGGTTCTGAATCAATAATACCTGAGTGAATAGTTTGAATAGAATCTACCACAGCTAAATCTGGCTTATATGAACTAAGTAAAGAGGCAATCTTCTCTAAATTAGTTTCACTAACAAACTTAATATTTTCTATCTTACAATTAAGTCGCTCTAAACGTGACTTTACCTGCCCTGCGGATTCTTCCCCGCTAATATAGAGCACCTTATGGTTTTTAGCTAATTTGTCTGCAATTTGTGCTAACATAGTTGACTTACCAATACCAGGTTCTCCGCTAAAAAGTATCAGTGATCCCGGCACCACACCACCACCTAAAACTCTTTCTGCCTCAGGCCAGGCAAAGCTCATTTTACTAAACTTTTCTTCTTCTAATGTTTCTAAGTCAATTATATCTGCAGGCTTAGCTTGTTTGCGGGCAGTTTGTTTTGAACTTTCTTCTTCTTTAATATCAGATTCCATAGTACCCCAAGCACCACACTCAAGACAACGCCCACTCCATTTAGAGGACTGGGCGCCACATTTACTACAAGAATATATTTCTTTAAGTTTAGCTGTCATATATCATTTAAATATTTATTATCTTTCTATTGATCTATCTATTTCCTCTAGTAGAGTCTGCCTATCAAACTCACCTAACAGTTCTCTTTCATTTATATAGGTATATGGTACACCAGGAAGCTTTAAGGCCCTAGCCTCAACCAGAGAGGCTGCTAAAACATCACTGTGTTCTAAGTTATTATAGCAAGATCTAAACTTACCCATATTTAACTCAGTGCCCTCAGCTAAACCAAGAATAAACTGATCAAACTGCTCTGTACTAAGCCCACTCTGGGCGCTGAAAGTAGGATACTGAGAACTATATAAATCTAAAAACTCCCAGAACTTATTTTGTGACTGCGCACACCTTCCTGCCAAAGCTGCCTTCCAAGAAATGTTATTTATATTATCATCAGGATAATCTTTCCAGATTAGATTAGTATCATCTCTTTCATCAACAACACCTTTTATCATCTCAACTTGCTCCAAGCAATACTGACAAGTATAATCTCCAAAATAAATTATATTAATACCAGTGTCCTCAGGTCCATACTTGGGATCATATTTAGTGACACGAAGTTTAAAATCTTCAGCACTGTTCTCACCAAAATAAGTGATATAAGGATCTTGAGAAAGATCTTCTGCATTAAACTCACTATATGCTCTATTTAAATACCTATTACTTTGACTATTTTCTCCATAAGTTCCCATGAAGTATAGGAGTAATAAGAGAAAGATAAATAAAAGCAGTAGTGATAAAGTCACAAAAGCTTTTGTAGGTGGATTTTTTCTATTTAAAAATTTAAACATATTATTGCCAGTAGATTGCGTCAATTTTATATTCGTTACCTACTTTATTAAAATTAATAATTATATCTTGATTAAAGATACTTTCTTCATTATCCTTTATTTCTCTTCTTTTAGTAGTTACTGTTACACTAGCACTTTCCTCATCAAACTCAGTTACCTCTCCCACTAAAGATGTAGTAGTGATACCATAGTATGAGCCAGTATATTCAGTCTCAGATTGCTCTTCAACATAGCCTTCGGCCCAAGACTTCATAGAGTCTGTCATGTATATTTTTAAATCGCTGATGTTTCCAAAATTACCTTCATTAGAATAAGAACCAAAACGTTCACTGATAGCAAAGGCTAATTGTTTTAAATCCTCTTTAGTTACCTCCCTTTGAGCCTCCTCTTCTTCATCAAAACGATAAACAGTTGGTTCTTCTTCGTTGGCTGGTACCTGAGTATTTTCAGGTGCTGGCTGAGTTTCTATTTCAAGTTGAGTGTCTATTTCAGGATCTTCATTTATAATTACTGGCTCTTTCTCACTTTTATTAAGGTTCATAATTACTAAAAATATTCCAAGTAAAACTAGAACAACTATTGAAATAGCAATTATTATTTTGGTCTTTTTATTCATATTATTTATTTATTATCTTTACTCTCCAGTTCTTCTTCTTCAAATTCTTTTTTAGCTTCTTCAATTTCAAGTAACTGGCGAGGATCAGATGTTATTAATTGATCTTCACTATATGAGGCCACTACCTTAATAGCTACGTGTTTATTACCCGCAAAAAATATTCCTTCACCTAGTCCAGATTCAAGTAATAAGTACTTCTCCCCTTCTGTGAGTAAGAAGGTTTTTTGTACTAAGTCTATAGCTGCTGGTGATTGTTTAAGCAGTAGTTGCAAAGAAGAGTTGGTAACGATAGCTTTTCCATAAGGAGAAGTTAAAAAGTCATTAACATCTTGAGTAATAGTAGTAACTCCCAAGTAATACTTACGACATCTCTTTACTAAAGCAAAAATGAACTTAGCACTATCCTCTCTTTGCATCATCCACCAAGCCTCATCAATAACTAGAATTCTTTTTTTTGTCTCAGCTCTAACAATATTCCAAATATAGTTAATAATTGTGTAAATAGCAATTGGTCTTAACTCATCTTCAAGGTCACGCACAGAAAAGGTAACCATCTGATTATCCATCTCTACATTAGTAGGGTGGTTAATTAAACCTGAGAAAGTTCCTTCTGTGAATTTCTTTAACCTTAATGCTAAATCAGCACCACCTTCCATACCTTCAAGTACCTGTTGGAAGTCAGACATAATTGGAGGGTCAATATTAGATAAATCTGAGTCTGCTGTAATATCTTTTTTAGCATAAGTCTCAAGCAAAGCTCTATCTATCACTGAGTCTTGATCATAATCAAGGTCACCGATCATCAGTCTCACTAGACCCTTTAGGGTGATTACAGCGCTTCTAATAATATCTTTAGGTTTAGCGTCACCACCAATAGCTCTAGGTAAATCAAAAGGGTTAATCTTATTTTCACTAGATAAAGATATGTTAACATAAGTACCACCTACAGCATCAGATAAATGTTTGTATTCATACTCAGGGTCAATAATAATAACATCAGTTCCCATCATCAAAGATCTCAGTACTTCTAACTTAATAGCATAACTTTTACCTGCACCAGAGCTAGCAAAAACCACTGAATTAGCATTTTGCAGGTTGAATCTATCAAACAATATCAAACTATTATTGTGTCTATTAATACCATATAAAATTCCTCTATCACTGGTTAGCTCACTGGATATAAAAGGAAAGGATGATGCTACTGGTGAAGAGTTCATATTGAATGTAATATATAGTTCATCATTACCTAAAGGCAAAGTAGAGTTAAAACCTTGCTCAGATTGATACAGTACCCTACGAGAATAAACTAAACGTGAACCAAATATATCTTCTATTTGATCTGATAATCTATTCATCTCCTCTTTATCATCAGTATAAATAGTAACGTAAAGAGCATATTGGAAGAATTTTTCTGTACCTTGAGTTAAAGCATCTCTTAGGGCTTCGATGTCTCTTAGGGCTGTTTCTCTAATAGGATCTCTAGCAGCTCCCTTTTCAGCATCAGATATAATTTGTGCTTCTAAATTACCTACTCTTTTCTTTAATTGTTTTAAAATAACCGCACTCTTAACAGGATAGAAAAACATTGAAACATCAAAAGTCTCATTTAAGTTAATTACAGGAGCAAACCAACCAACACTTATATAACGAGGGTAACTAATAATAAATATAGTTCTAACATACTTCTCTCCTAAGCGTAAAAAAGTAGAATCTACTTGCAAGCTAGCTGGAGAAATTAAGTCTCTAACAGACAAAATACCTCTACGAAAAGCTTTTTCATCAGCAATAATATCTTTAGTGCGATTTAGTTCGCTTTTTTGAGATAGTTCTTTTTCATTAAGCTCTTTCTTACCTATATTAGTCTCTTGATTCTTAGCTTTCTTTTTGTTTTTTTTCTGAAAATTTATCATAACAAAATTATAATCAAATAATATTAAATATCCACTCTAAGCTTCCTAACGTCAGCTAACTCTTGGTTCTTAGCAGTGTCAGGATTATATGTTTTATAGTAGAGTTCGATTAAACTTTGAGTATCTAGCCTTACTGTGCTTACGCCCATAGACTCAAGACCAGTGGTAACACTAGATATTCTGCGGTCCAACATTTTTTTAAATCTTTGAAATTTCTTTTCCTGTAATTTAAGTGACTTAATTGGACTTAAAGCTTCTCTAAGTGAGCTAAAAAAGCTTTTTCTTTTATCTGATAAAGGGTTATATGGAACCACAACATAAAAACGTTTGTTCATGATTTTTCCAATAGAGGTTAGTTCCTTAATGTATTCAACATACTCACTAGTTTGCATTTTCAACAACTTGTTAGTTTGCTCTTTTTCTTTATTTTTTAAATATTCAATATAAGCACCAATGTTTAACTCCCTAGATTGAATTACAATTTGGAAAATAAAGTCCAAATTATTTAGAAACCTTACATAGGAAGCAATGATAGCGTTTTGCTCATCTTCACTTTTAAGTGAGAAGTTAATACTAGAAACAAGTATTAGTGCCCTTAAAGTACCATCTTTCATAATGACAGTATCATCTTTAATTTCAGCAATATCAAGGAACTCCTGGGTAGAGTGACTAACTTTTTTACTGCTTGATTTTTTTTCTTTTTTAGACATAATTAATTAGGATCTATTTGAATATCACTAGGCTCATCTTCAGTGCTTTGATACTGTCCTTTGGTATCAACCACTAAAGAGAGCTCAGCTAAACGTGATTTATTATAAAACTCTTTTTTTGGTATTTGTTCTTTGTATTCAATATTTACAATCTCTGCTTTCAAATCTTTTCCAATCTTGTGATTCCAAATTCTAAGTCCTGGTTTTTTTAATGTTTGAATTAAATTCAAAACAAAAAAATGAAAAGGTCTACCATTTACTTTTAAAAAAGCGAAGATACCAGCAATCATGACTATAAGTACAGACAGAACTAAAAATAAATCAAAATCAAAATACAAATAAGATAAACCTATTAGCACAGTAGCTGCCACAAAAGTTAAAAATTGTCTGGCTGTAAGAGGGCCAATAACCTTACTTTCAACATCAATAAATTGTGGAACTGTAAATTGCTGCATATATTAAAACATAAATGACTTATTAAAGGCTATTAGTGCCTTTAGCTCTTCACTGCTTAAAAAGTCCATATTAGCTTCTTGTCTTTGTTTTATTATTTCATTAATAGGCTTAACCTGATTAAGACTCTCAGTAGTAATTTGGTGATATAGTCTATTTAAAGGATTTCCCCTCCAGGCTTGAATACCTTCGACTCTCTTCTCATATGAGTCTTTAGCTAATAAATCAACTTTCTTTCTTATAGTCTCAAAAGCTTCTTGAGGATCAGAAGATAATCTTCTAAAGTTTTTTAAATTAAAATATCTAAGCTCATCAACTGGTCCCATGATTCTCTGACTTACTTGAATATCTTGCATTGATTTTTTACCAGAGTTCGCAGGTGCTTGGTTTAAGTTAAGTGAAGCTGGACTATTAGCTTCTTGAGGTGATTCCCTTAACTCATATTTTCTTTCTTTTTTACTTACATTATTTATCTTAAAGCTCTTCTTTTCATCAGCTTGAGCTTCTTTAGTTTCTACTTCTTTTTCTTCTTTAATATTTTCTTTCTTTTCCTCTACTTCTTTCTCTTGTTTAACACTTTCTTCCCTTCCTTTCACATCTTGTGCTTTTTCCTTATCTTCTTCTTTTTCTTCCACTTCTTTTTCTTCTTTAAAGCCTTCCTTTTTATCTTCTTGGGGGTTCTTCACTTCCCTTTTTTCTTCAGGCTCTTCCTCCTTATGAGTCTCTACTTCTTTTTCTTCCTTATTTACAACAGTACTAGGTGGTGGAGGAGCGATTTCTCTTTGAATGTGTAATTTTTTATATAAATCTTCCTTTTCTTTTTCTTTACCTTTCTCTTCTTTTTCTTCTACTTGTTGTTGTTCTTCTCTACTTTCTTTATATTCTTCCTTAGGTACATCTTCCTTATTAGCTTCCTTTTCTTCTTTCTTAGTTTGCTCTAAGCTCTGACCTTCTTTACCTTCTTCTTCCTTCTTTTTTTCTTCCTCTTTAGCCTTTAATGAATCTTTTAAGCTATAGGTATCATTTAAAGCGTCTAATTTATCTATCTTTTCAGCTTCTTCACTAACCCTAGGTTTAGGCTTTTCTACTTTAGGTTCTTGGCTTTTTTTGTATTCATCTGCTAGCTTTAATAACTTATCTATGTTAGCATCATCCAAGCTTAGACCTCCTTCTTGTCCAGAGCGAGCCAGTGCACTACGAGTAGCAATTTTATCCCTTACACCTTTAATATAGGTACGTAAAACCATGTGTAGCCTATCATGAAGATAGCCACTACTTAAGCTTACATCTACCTTATCAATAATACCTTTGGTAACTTCATCTATTTTGATATTATAATCTTCTTTTTTCGCAATTTGATTAATTAATTCTTGTGGATCTTCCTTTTTATCTATTTCTTCAAGTCTATCTATATTCTTAGGTTCATTTATCTCTTCCTTTTTATCCTGATTATTAATCTTTCTAGTTTCTTTTCCTTCTAGATAATCGCTTACATCTTTAAATACATTTTCTTTTAATTTCTTAGCTAATTCTTCAGCTTTCTTTTCATTAAGATCTTTTTCCCCAACTAAATACAGAGCAATATTTTTATACGGAACCTGCTTTACCATTACTTTCATAATTAAAGCTGCCAAATCAACCTGATACTTCTTTTCCAGTTCCCCCACTTTTGACATAACTTCTTTTTCAGATATTTTAGATCGTAAATCTTTAGGAAGCTTGTTGAATTGTTGTAAATAGTCAAACATAAAATAATTTTACGCCAAGTATTATATTTTTTTAAACTTGACGCCTAAGAATATAATTACTTATATTTTAGCATACTTTTAAAAGTCTTAAAAGAAATGAAGAATAAAAAAATAAAGCCACATTAATGTAGCTTTATTATATAAATGAAAATGAAAAATCTTTTGCTTTAAATCTCTAATTTTTTTACCTTTTCCCAAGTAAAGTCAGAATCTTTTCTTCCAAAATGGCCATAGGCGGCAGTCTTTCTGTATTTAGCTTTTTTTAAATCTAGGTAATCAATAATATCTTTAGGTTTAAAAGAAAAATGTTTGTTAATAATTTCAATAATTTTATCTTCACTGACTTTGTTAGTACCATATGTTTCCACATGAATACCAACTGGAGCAGAAACACCAATGGAATACGCGACTTGGAGTAAGCATTTATCGGCCAGCCCTGAAGCTACAACACTTTTAGCAACATGTCTTGCCATATAAGTTCCACTTCTATCTACTTTAGAAGCATCTTTACCTGAAAAAGCTCCACCACCATGAGCACCCATACCGCCATAGGTATCAACTATTATCTTTCTGCCAGTTAAACCAGCGTCTGCAGCTGGGCCTCCTTTGATAAAACTGCCGGTAGCATTAATATAAATCTTAATGTCTTCTTTATATAGATCACCTAAAACAGGAGCGATAACTTCTTTTTTAATATCTTCTCTTAAGCTCTCCATATCCACACCTTCACGGTGCTGACAAGCAATAACCACAGTATCTATCCTATTGATTTTATTATCCACATATTCAACAGTAACCTGGCTCTTTCCGTCTGGTTGTAGATAATCTAAAGTACCATCTTTTCTAAGCTCAGCCAGTCTATGAGTTAATTTATGAGCTAAGATAATTGGTAAAGGCATGTAAACATCAGTTTCATTGGTAGCATAACCGTACATTAAACCTTGATCACCGGCTCCCTGCTCTTTAAATTCACCAGTATCTTCATCAACACCTTGAGCAATCTCAGGGCTTTGTTCGTGTAATGAATTTAAGACACCAATGGAGTTATAGTAAAAACCTGAATCATGATTATTATAACCAATCTCTTTTAAAGTTTTTCTCACAACTTCATCAATATTTACATAAGCTTCTGTTCTAGCTTCTCCGCTTACCACTACTAAACCAGTAGTTGCTAGACACTCAATACCAGCATGAGTGTTCTCATCTTGAGATAACATCTCATCTAAAATTGCATCACTAATTTGATCACAGACTTTATCAGGATGCCCTTCTGTTACTGATTCAGATGTAATTAATTTAATATTATTATTCATATATTTATGTTCCTATCTCCCATGAAGCAAGATATTTCTTTTGCTCTGGGCTTAACTTATCAATACTTACACCTAAAGCTTTAAGCTTTAAACGTGCAATTTTTATTTCAATACTAGCAGGCACATTATGCACTGCTTTGTTTAGCTTACTAGCATTTTTTACCACATGTTCACAAGACAAAGCTTGGGTAGCAAAACTCATGTCCATAACTGAAGCAGGATGACCCTCAGCAGCAGAAAGGTTAATAAGTCTTCCCTCAGCTAAAACATAAATACTTTTATTCTCACTTAAAACATACTCACTTAAATGTGGTCTCAGTCCTTTATTTATTTTTTTAGACATCTTCTTCAGTGCTTCTAAATTAATCTCTACATCAAAGTGTCCACTGTTACAAACAATAGCTCCATCTTTCATCTTCTTGAAATGCTCAGTGTCAATAACATGAAGATCACCAGTTAAAGTACAAAACAGATCACCGATACTAGCAGCTTCTTTCATAGGCATTACCATAAAACCGTCCATAGTAGCCTCTAAAGCCTTAATCTCATCTACCTCCGTTATTATCACCTTAGCTCCCATACCTCTAGCTCTAGTAGCAAAACCTCTACCACACCAGCCATAACCAGCCACTACAATAGTTTTTCCAGCGATTAACATATCAGTGGCTCTAATAATACCATCTAAAGTTGATTGACCTGTACCGTAGCGGTTATCAAATAAATTCTTAGTTTTAGCATCATTTACTGCAATCACAGGAAGATCTAAATTTCCTGATTCTTCTAGTGATTTCAAACGAATAACTCCAGTAGTAGTTTCTTCCATTGAGCCTTTGATATTTTTAGCTAAGTGATTGAAATCAGAATGAAGTAATGAAATAAGGTCTGCTCCATCATCTAAGGTAATAATAGGGGCATGTTTTAAAGCTTGTCTTAAATGCTTGTAATACGTTTCCCTGTTTTCACCATTAATTGCTAGCACCTCTATCTTGTAGTCTTTAACTAGTGAAGCTGCTACATCATCTTGAGTAGATAATGGATTAGAAGCTACCAAAACCACATTAGCACCACCTGCTTTTAAAGTTCTAGCTAAGTTAGCTGTCTCAGCAGTAACATGCAGACAAGCAGAAATGTTCATACCTTTGAAAGGCTTGTTTTTTTCAAAGTCTGCTCTAATTTCTCTTAAAACAGGCATGTCTTTATCAGCCCATTTTATTCTTTTTTTACCCTTAGGAGATAATTTAATATCCTTAATGTCGTAGTTCATAATATTTATGTTTATATTAATGAGTCGTTAAACTCTACTTTATATCTTTTTTTAATCTCTGTCCAGTTAAAGTTATGTGCCTGTGTACCTAAATGTGATACAGCGTAGCTAGCTACTAAAGAAGCTAGATTACCTGCTTTTTGCCAGTTAATCTTTCCATCAGAGATAATTATACCTTTAATTAATCCAGCACGATAGGCATCACCTGCTCCAGTAGGGTCTACAAGCTTTTTAGCTTTCACGGCCTTAATTTTATATACTTTATTACTATCATATATTACAGAACCATTATCTCCTTTAGTTATTATTAATGTTTGTATCTGCTTTTTAAGTTCATTTAAATTTATTTGCAAAAGCTTTTTAATAATTTCTATTTCATAATCATTTCCAATAACAAGCATAGCCCCTTTTATCATTTTCTTCATCTCTGCTTTCTTGAAACTAATTACCTGCTGTCCGGGATCAAAAATATATGAGATATTATTTTTCTGATAATAACTAGCATATGCTAACATTCTTTCTTTTAACTCAGCGCTGATTATAGCTACATCAACTGCTTTAATATTTTTAATACCTTTGTTTAATGACTTTGTCAGTGGTCCAGGATAAAAGGCTGTTATTTGATTATCTTTTTTGTCAGTCGTAATATAGGCACTGGCCGTATATTCATTTTTATCTGTAATTATGTAATCAGAGATAATATTTGTTTTCTCTAAGTGCTTCTTATATTTATCACTATCTTTACCTAGATGAGCTAAAAGATGAGGAGATTCCTGTAGCAGTGAAAGACTATAGCAAACATTAGCAGAGGTGCCACCAAAACTTAAATTTAATTTATTAATAGAAAAACTCACATTAAGATTGTGAATTTTATTAGCTAATATATGATTTTTAAAGTAATCAGGAAAACTCATTACGTAGTCATAGGCAATGGAGCCTGACACTAATATAATATTACTTTTGTTTAACATTTATTTTTTTAAGTCTATTAATTTCTTCTTGTAAAGCTCTAGCTTCTAAGCTGTCAGAGTCATACTCAGAAAGCATACTTTTTAAAATAAGCAACTTCTCTCCTGAGTCTGGCATATACTCTACTGCTTCTTCTTCATTTTCTTCAGCTCTTTCATTTTCTGCTATATTTCTACTTATCTCCTCTTCTTGGCTTAACTCACCTTCTTTATTTGTTTCCTCTGCATCATAATTATCATTATCGCTTTTTTCAGCCTCTTCATTTTTTTCAAGCTCTTCACCTTCCTGATATTTTTTAATACTTCTAATTTTCTTCATTTCAGCATCAACATCATCTATACCGTTTCTGGTAAGTATTATTCTTTTGCCATCTACAACCATAAAGACTGTGTCTTCAAATCCATATTTCTGTTGCGAAGAAAAGCTAAGTGCTTCATATAGATTTAAAAGTGCTACCACTCTTTGTTTATCATTTTCATCTAACTTTTTAATTTCAGTATTGTTATTAATATATTCAGCCTTTCTTACTGGGTCAACTTTCTTCTCAAAGTCTAAATTAGAGATAAAGTTTTTAGCCCAATCAGAAACCTTAGTGATAACTTCTTGCTGATATTTATCATCATTAATTATACTTTTATTACAAGCTCTAACACTTTTAATTAGCATTTCTTTGATCTCATCTCTTTCCTCCCAATCAGAAACATATTGTAAATTAACCTTGAGCCTTGACCAAAAGTCATAACCTGGCATTTCAAAAGCTAGATCAAGATTTTCTTTAAGTAGTTCGCTTATTTCTTGCCAGTCATCAAAATAATTTAGACATAAGAACTTACTTTTAAGAAGTGCTTGCTCAAATTTTCTATAGACAAGATTGTCCTTTTCCTTTAAGTCTTTATTATTATCTAAAAAGGTTTTAATTTTCTTATATAAATCAAAAGCAGACTTAAAATCATTAGACTGAGCTAAAACTTCAATTAAGTTATCTATCTTATTAAGTTGTTCTTGATATACTAGATTCATATTTATTAAACCTTATTAGGTATAATTATTTAAGACACTTTCAAATTAATTGACTTTAACATCTTCTTAACATCATGGCTATCTCGACCTGCATTTTTCCTATCATCTTTAAGGGTTTTCAATACCTCAGCTACTTTTTTAGCTCCATTTTTTTCTAAAACTTCGATATTATTATTGGCACTCAATTTATTGATTAGGTTAATATTACCAGTATCGCCAATTTGCTTAGCATATTGAGTATCTTTAGAGGCAAGTAAAGCAATAACATCTTTATTCAATTCAAAGTGATCATCATCATGAGGGGCACCATCTTCATATGAGCCAACTCCTAGGTGGGTAACATCACGAGCCCATTTTTGAAGTTGCAATTTACTAGACTCAACATAAGCAGCGGTATCTCTTTCTTCTTGAGAGGTTTCCCTCCATCTTCCATTTTCCATGGTTGTGTGACCAAAAGCAGAAAACTGTCCTAAGCCTTTAGCAAGATCACCAACTTCACCAAGTAAAGCAAGGGATTCTTGCTCTGGCATACCAGCCTCACCTTGAAACTTTTCCCTACCTAATTTAAGCATGCTTTCGTGACCAGTACCTAAACCAAAGGCTTTATTTAATTCATTAAAGTTACCAGTTTTAGCTAACTTCTTATAGGCAGCTTGAATCATAGCATGGTCTTTTCTATCTATAGCTTCTTTAATAATTTCCACCAAGTCTCCATCGTTTTGTACATTAGAAATCTTCTTGCTAGCATCTCCCTCTAGCTCTGCTCCAGCAGAAACACGAGCATCAGTTAAACCAAAGCCTGACCCATGTTTAGATCTAATACTTTCCATATTTTCTTCAATGGCAGCTTTTTCATTTTGTAATTTTGTAAGTCTTTCATTAATTTCTTTAGACTTTGCATCATCCACATTAGTATTCTTTATCTTATTATCCAAAGATTGTAATGTATATGCATTGTCTTCTTTATCGTTTTGTAATTTCTCTATCTCTTTATCAAGCTCTTCTTTTCTATTCCCTGTAGCTGAATCTCTTTGAGATTTTAAATTCTCAATGTCTTGATTAATTTCCGTATTCTTACTTTTAAGGTTTACTTTTTCTGCATTAACCTCTTCAAGCTGTGAATTACTCATATATTTATTAGCCTCCTGACTCATTTTTGCTATTTCTTCATTCTTTTCTTTTATGCTTTCAGCATCCCTATGTAAGCTACCTTGACTTCTCATGCCTTTAAGTAACTTCCCATTTTTAAAATGATCCCAAGCTTTATCACCAGTTAGCATCATGGCCATATTTCCTTTAGCTCCTCCTTGAGAAGCTGTATCAAGTGTTTTCTTGTATATTTTAGACTGTTTTTCTTGTCTTCTAAGTTGAGACTGGTTTCTATATCTCTGGTATCCTCTAGAAAGATTTAAATCCATACCTACCTTTGAACTAGCATGATCAACAGCATCACCTCCCCAGGTTTTAAGTTGTCTACCAGCTCTTCTAGCTCCACCTCTAAGAGCTGCCCTACCAGCACCAAGCACTTTATTCTTACCTGAATTTAAAGTGTTTAAGGCAGAGCCAGCAGCGCTACCAGCTGTGGCTCCAATTTGCTTACTAACCACTAGTCCTCCCACAAGCATTCCAATAGAAATAATGAATTTAATAAACACATCAGTAGTGGCTGCTTTACTTATTTGATTATTAGAAGCCTCTATGTCTTCAATTTGCTCTCTAGTCATATCATCAGTAATACGGTCCATAGGGATAATTTCATTACCTCCAGTAGTAATACTAACTGTAACAAAAGACAACCAAATAAAGAAAGCTAGAACAGGACCAACAATAACCTCTTTAGAAAAGTTAGACCACCACATAGATGAATATTTCTTTCCCCCAGGAAAAGCTGCTAATAGAAAAGCTAAAGGAGACAAAACTACATATATCCAAAGCATTACCATTCTCATAACTAATACTGCCAAAATTGCCACTATTACAACTAAAGCAACTATTATATAAAGCAGGGCTAAAAGATAGGCTGCTAGTATTGACCAATCACTAATATCCGCTCCTTCTTTAAGCTGCAATATTTCAGTTAGTCCCAACATGTGTATTAAATTACCAGCACCAATATCTTTAAAGCCGTTAACAAAAGTAATCATAGCAATTTGTCCAAAGTCTATGATAAGGCCAGCAATAGTTTTTGAAAAGTTAATAAACACTGCCATGATAAGAAGCTTAGGCAAATGTTTTTTGTAGTTATAGCTTTCTACTCTGAGTATTGTAGCAAAAGCAATTATTAGAAATACTAAAATAAAGAACATGTTGGCTAGATCTCTAATAACAATCCAACCTTTTTCAATAGCTCTAGCATTGGTAAAGTCATTATATTGAGCCACCCTTACCAAAACTTCAATCACTAAACCAATTATCACACCCAATCCAGAAATGATAGCACCAATTAAACCTGTTAAAACTCTAGCGGGCCAAGCAGCAGAGCTGGGTTGAACAATTAAAAAAACACCAGTAATCACTAATGACACCGCTAGTGTATACGCTAATTCTTTTTTTAAACTCTTTTTCATAAGTATTTAAAAAGCACCTTTTATCATATCCCACAGCTCTGCAAAGGCTCCCCAACCAAGTATCCAGGGGTTCGTAATAGCTATCAATATCATCAAAGCCATAATGATAATGGCAATTACAACTAAAACGAGTAAATTAATTAAAACAACTATCCAGGGCTCTACCGTCTTCATCACAGATGACTTTAGACCCATACCTTTCTTCTGCCCTGTTACAGCCGTCATTGGTGACTCCCACTCCTCTCCTAAAGAAGAAAAGTGTTTAGGAAGTACAAGGTTTAAAAAGGCCAAGGCGTCAATGGCAAAAATACTTAGAAACCAACTAGGTATCAGCGCCCTCCAAGACATCATCAAAGCCTGTTTAGAGCCTTGATAGCTAGCACTCTTTTTGCTCTTCTTACTTGCTTTAGTTTTCTGTCTTTTCTTTTCTTGTGCCATCACCTGCCTAAAGTTCATTTCTTCACCAGCACTATTAGCTCCTACACCCTTAGTTTTTCCCGCCTTACTTGAATTACTACCCTGCTTATCTTCACTTCTAAGTCCATTATCAAAAGCTAAATTAGCTCCACCTCCAGCTATTTGTCCTTCTGGTACTCTAGACTTATTTTGATCCTGCCTTTTTTCCTTATTCAACTCTGCTCTTTTGCTTGCTATACCAGCTGTTTGTGTGTCTATGTCTGTAGCCATTTTTTTCTTTATTACGTTACTCTTATTTTACTATATTTTAGCTTTTTAGGCAAAAGAAAAAAACCCTTTCATGTTAAAGGGTTTTTGAAGAAAAATCATTTTGATTAGATGCCACCATAGATCCTAAAACGGACCGATGTTTCGTCATCCTTTTTTTTCACAACTACATCTTCTTCACTTCTATACTTGGAATCAGAATAAGTATTACCTCGATAAAGCTGCACCTTAATTGTTTTACCTTCATAAGTATCTAAAGGTAATTTAAATCTCGGGGTGTCCAATGATGGCTTGTTATCCACGAAGCCTAAGTCAACATTCATCATTCCCGTATCTGGGTCCCCAACTACATTGTAGCTCAGGGATGCAGATTCATTAACATCAATATGTATAGCTAAATAGAAGTAAGCATACTTGTCATAATCCTTTCCAGGATTAATGTCATCAAAAATTTTTTCACAGCTAGAAAAAACAAAAACTAAAGAAATCGAAATCAAAACTAATAATTTTTTCATGATAATATGATTTTTAGTTATAAAAGAGCGAATAATTACTTATATAATAGCAATTTACTATATATTTGTCAAGTTTTTAAGCTCTAGTTTGCAGTAAACACTAGGCATTTAGCTACGTTCCTTTACTTGCTATACCAACTGTTTATGTGTCTATATTGATAGTCATTTTTTTATATTTTAGCCTTTTAGGCAAAAGAAAAAAGCCCCTTTAAATTAAAGGGCTTTTGAAAGTTTTTTTAGAAATCAAAACGCAAGAAGACTGCTTCACTAGTCTTTTTTACAACAATCTCTTCCATCCTTCTATACTTAGCTTCTTCAAAATTTGGACCGGTATAAAGTTTCAAATAAACAGTCTTACCTTCATAAATATCTAAAGGTAATTTAAAGTCATATATTCCTGTGCCACCATCTTGTGCCACTGATCCAATCTTTACATGAGTATAGTCAGTTGGCGGATCTGCAGAAACTGTAAAGTAAAAAGACTTGGCCCACTCTGCATCATTTTCTATATAAATACGATAGCGTGCATAATTATCACGGGATACAGAATCATCAAAAAGTTTTTCACAACTAGAGAAAACAAAAGCTAAAGAAACCGAAATTAAAACTAATAATTTTTTCATGATATATGATTTTTAGTTATAAAAGAGCGAATAATTATTTATATAATAGCAACTTATTATATATTTGTCAATCTTTTTAGCTTTTAACCTCTAAAAGTTTGGACACTGAGGTGGTAAATTTTGATTTCCTGTAAATGGAGGCTTTACATAATCACAATCAGTAGAAATACAACAAGTATTATATCCCCAATTATCTCTAATCATAATTTTAATTTGTCTTTCAACTGCATCCTCCACACCTGCATACATATGTTCAATAATATGAGGGGATTCCACATCAGGTCTATGATCTTGATCTGTAATAATTTGTTTATTTCCGTCACCCCAGTCAATAAATATATCAAATAAAGGCAATTGCTCTTCATCAACAATGGAGTTAAACTTTAGTTCATAAAAATCTGAACTATCAATTGTGTACATTCCGGTTCCACTATTAAATGGCACTTCTTGCTCTCCTTTGTATAAACCAATATTTTCAATAAGTGGAGCTACAGCACAGTCATCAGTCCCACCTCTGTTATTACCATCGCAAACCTTTGTATAATTATCTTCATTATCAGCACTAAAGCTGTAGTCATAAGGATAAACATTAAACCAAGAAGAGTTAATAAATATCTTCTTAGCATAGGATTTTAAGTATAATTTTCTTAAAATATCCTCACCATTCTCAGGAATAGGTTCAATGTCTATATTAGCTATATCACTTACTTCAC
>Ga0306869_1000198_pt1 | contig 33850 bp, 33 predicted proteins | sample AntRauTorckE6833_FD_190421 | JGI IMG/M metagenome (GOLD analysis project Ga0306869, IMG submission 190421) | Saline lake microbial communities from Rauer Islands, Antarctica - Metagenome Torckler E6 #833 (v2) (version 2) | ecosystem: Environmental > Aquatic > Non-marine Saline and Alkaline >... | reverse complement strand
AATAAATCTTATTCATATTTTCTGATACTAGGAATTGGTTAATCCCAAGATTTAAAGCCACAGCTATTCCTGACCATGCATATAATCTCAGCACGTTTGATGCTGCTATATATTCATTTCCGAATAATACGCTAATAATTTCCTTTGAAAATATAGAAGTAGGCAATGCAAAAGATATAGCAATTAAGAACATTAATATATTCAGATTTTTTAATCTTCGCAAATAAAGGGCAACATTAATTTTTTTTGCTTTAACAATAGCTGGAAAAAGAGATGCACAAATTATAACTGGTACAAAATACCATGCTTCAGACAACTTTACTGCAACAGCGTATAAACCTATCTGTTCGTCTCCTAAAAAATTCTTAATCATTACCTGGTCTATTTTCATATATATTCCAATTGCAAGAGTTGAAAGCATAAGTGGCCACGAATCTTTGAGAAGAGATTTGGCTATTGTTGCATCAAACTTCCATTTACTAAATTGGTGTCCATAGTATTTATACGAAGCAAGAAGAAAAAGAGCAACAAAGGAAGCCTCTACTATATATATAAGGGTAAGCCAGAAGATTCCTTTATTAAATAATATTATTAATATTTTTAGAGAAGCTGATATTATTGTTGCAGCAATTTGAGCGTATACTGCATTTTTAGAGAGAACCTGAGATTGAAAATATGTATCTATTACATTAAAAGTTTGGGGGATATATGATAAAGAAAAAAGCGCGATCAGCAAAAGAAGAAAGGTATCATCTGTTGTGTAGAAAGCCGTTAATGTAATTATTATTATTGTCACTATCGTACCAATAAGTTTAAGGTAAAAACTAGTACCTATTATCTTATCTTTTAAATCATGATTCTTTATTATTTCTCTACTTACGATACCGTCCAACCCAAGAGACGATAGAAAACCAAAAAGCCCTACAAAACTAATAACATAATTAAAAAGACCATAGTTGCTTGGTCCAAGATATCTAGCGATATAAATAGAAATAGCAAAAGAAACAGCTAATATAAAAATCCTCCCACCAAACATCCACCCAGTATTTCTAAAATATTTTTGGAAACCGGCATGACCCCAGATATAGCTTGCGCGTCCTAATCCAGGTCTTATGAAATTGTTCATTACGTAGTCCATTGATTATTGAAATAATACACTACAACCCCTACTTTTTCATCATTTTAATCCATTTCATATTTGCTGGCCTACCTTCATCTAATATGTAGTCAATATCTTCCTTATTCTTTATCGCTACATCCTCTGGTATTTTTCTCTCATCATCTGAAATTACTTCTATATCATGAGTTTTTTTGAATCTTTTTATTAATCTTTCTGTTGTGTCCTCTAATTTGAAATCATGTGTTTCAATTATGTAGTCTGCCTCCAAAAGTTTTTTAGATTTATTAGGATCAATTAAGTTTATTTCTTCTCCTTCGATATCACAAAAGATAAGAGTGCTGTCATCAGTCATATTTTCTAATTCCTCTATTGTGCACTCTTCCTTTAATACTACATTTTCAATTTTGTTTTTTAATAAAATTTCTTTGTTTGTCTCTAGCGCTTTTTTGTTTGTGTCATAGGCATATATTTTTGAATTTCTACTTCTCATTGCAAAGCCACTTGAATAATATCCCTCAGCACACCCTATATCTATTATTGTCTTATAATCTTTATTTATAGCTTGTTCAACCCAAGGATTAAGGAGTTGTTCATAAGTTCCAAATATTTTAGGCAAGATAGAGCTACCATATGCAGTATCGCTATATAACATTCCCTTGAAAGGACCTCCTAATATATAAATATCACCTTTAAAATAATCATTTAAGATTTTGTCTTTATTTCTTATTTTTCTCCTTATACGCTGTCTAATCGGAAGAGGATGAAAAAAGATTTTTTTTATTATTTTTTTTAGGAATTTCATAATTATTTAAATGTTGAGTTATTGATTTAAATCATCCAATTCTTTTTTTATTATTTCTATAATTTTTTCTTTGAAAACAGTATTGGGTTTGTAATTTAATTCTTTCTCAGCTTTCGTTAGATCGGCCCAATTTTCTTTTATGTCACCCCTAGGTAGGTCTTGTTGGTCAATCTTTAAATTCGGTACGGTTTTTTTGAAAATATCTATTACATCATTCAAGCTTATTATTTCCTTACCACCTAAATTAAAAATATCGACTTGGGGTCTTGGTTTTTGATTTTTATTTACTATAGAAATAACTCCATCTACTAAATCACCTACATAAGTGTACCCTCGTTTAGTTGTCCCATCACCATACACGGTTATAGGTTTATTTTCTTTTACTTGATTTATCCACTTATATAAAATTTGGTCTATTCTGCCGTTTTCTCCATATACGGTAAATGGTCTTACAATAGTACTGTTTTCATATGATTTACTAATAATTTGTTCTCCGGTTGCTTTAGTTATTCCATATATACTCTCAGGTGAAAGTGGGTCAGTTTCTTTATTTGGGGAAGGTTGTTCACCAACAACAGAACTACTACTAAAGAAAATAAAATGAGCGTTTTTATTTCTTGTCTCCTCTAGAACATTATATAAGCCATTTATATTAGTAGTTATATATTTTTCCGGGTTTCTCTGACTTTCTCTCACTCCGGCAATTGCCGCTAGATGAATTACATGTGTAAAGTCATGTTCTTGGAATATTTTTTTTAAGATATCTTTATCTCGTATATCATGGTTATCTTTCAGGTCATAACCAATCCATTCAATTTTTTTATTGTTTAATGCTCTTGTGAGGTGGCTACCTATAAAACCTTTATGTCCTGTTACTAATATTTTCATTTTATTTATTTAAACTTTAAAATTGATTTTAACATTAAAATAGCGTGGCTCCTTGTCTTATTAATAAAGAATAACACGAAAAGAGTTGATGAATAAGAAACAATTGTAGCTACAGCCGCACCAGCAATTCCGTAGTGTTTTATAAGTATAATATTTAATATTAAATTAAAAATTAGACCAATCAAATTACTATAAAACATTATTTTTGTGAAATTCTTTGTAAGTAGATATCTACCTATTACACGTTTCATAGAAATTATGATTGCTGACCAGACGTAAATCTGTAAAACAACAATAGCACCTAGATATTCTTGACCAAATAAAATACTAATAATTGGACTCGCCAGAAAAGTTACAAAAAGGGCAAACAGAAAAGATCCCCAAAACATGAAAAAATATAATTTGCTCATCTTGCCATCAAAATCTTCCGCACTTTTTTTATGGGCATTGATAATAGCAGGGAATAGTGATGCAGTTATTACTCCTGGAATAAAATACCAAGCCTCGGATAATTTTACGGCAACCGCATACAATCCAACTTGTTCATTACCTAATATATTTTTGATCATTACTTGGTCTATTTTCATGTAAATACCAATTGTAGCTGTCATTAACATTAGAGGCCATGAATCTTTTAATAGTGATTTTGCAATTTTAAAATCAAATTTCCATTTAGATAATTGATTTCCAATTTTTTTATAATTAAATATTAATAGAGAAATAACTATTAATGATTCTACTAAGTAAATAATAGTTAACCAAAAGATTCCTTTGTCAAAATGTATCAACAACAGTTTTAATCCTGCAGATATTATTACAGCTATTACATTTGGAATAACGACTTTTTTGGCTAAAACTTGGGAATTAAAATAGCTTCCTAAAATATCAAAAGTACTTGGTATGAAATTAAAAGAAAATAGTGCAATCAATATTAGCGTAAGCTTGTCAGATGCTGTAAAGAAAGAGACAGATATTACTGCTATAATTGCTAATATTGCCGCGACTATTTTTATGTAAAAAGTTGTGCCCAGTAATTCGTCTTTCTTATTGTGGTCTTTGATTAATTCTCTGTTTAATATACTTCCCAATCCTAGGTTGGCTATAAAACCGAATAATGCAACAAAGCTAATAGTATAATTAAAAAGGCCATAGTTGCTTGGTCCAAGGTATCTAGCAATATAGATGGAAATAAGGAAACCTATTGTCATTGCAAAAATCCTTCCCAAAAACATCCATCCAGTGTTTTTGAAATATTTTTGGAAACCGGCATGACCCCAGATATTGTTAGCGCGCCCTAATCCAGGTCTTATAAAGTTATTCATTACATAGTCCATTTGTTATTGAAATCATACACTAACTACGTCTTTTTTCTAGCTCTCTAAACTTATTTTTGTTATATTGCACCAATGACAAACACAGAAAAAAACCTGAAATTCTTAATATATACAGGTCTAGCGGTAATACTGTATGTACCTTTTATTGTATCTAACAGTTTATTTTTCCCATACGTAACAGGAAAAGCTTTTGCTTTTAGAATAGTGGTAGAAATACTAGTGGCAATATGGTTAATCTTGGCAATACTATATCCAAAATATAGACCTAAAAAGAATTGGATTTTAGTTTCTTTTGTATTATTCACGTTGTCACTATTTATATCTAACTTATTTGGTGTTAATCAAACAGCCAGTTTCTGGAGTAAGCTAGAGAGGATGGAAGGGTGGGTGACCATCGTTCATCTGTTAGGTTTATTTATTGTTATGGGTTCTGTCTTGAATACTAAAAAGGAGTGGTATGCCTTTTTCAAGGTTTCAGTATTTGCTTCGTTTATTATGTCTATGGTAGCAGCAAATGAACTTCAAAAACTGGGGGATGACGCCGCATTGGTAAGTCGTCGTATTCTAACTACAATCGGTAACTCTTCATATGTTGGTGTCTACGCACTCTTCAACGCTTTCCTATCACTACTTCTTGTTCTGAAGGATACTGACAGGTTATCTGATCTAATAAAAAGAACAAATGACACTTTATCAAAGAATTGGCCAATACTATTTTATATTATAACTTTCTTCTTGAATGCATGGATGATATTCCAATCAGGTACCAGAGGTGCAATGCTTGGTTTTATGGGAGGATTATTACTAATCGGTCTACTAATGGCTTTCTTGGAAAAAAAGAAAACTATTTATAAAAAGATCTCTTTTGGGTTTATTGCAGCTGCTATTATTTTCACTGGAGCAATTGTTTCTATGAAGGAAACTGACTTTGTTCAAGGAAACCAAGCGCTCAATCGTTTTGCTTCTATTTTTGCAATTGAGAGAACTGAGACGGGTATTAAATTAGAGGGAACCAGTCAAGCCAGAGTTAATAACTGGATTCACGCGACTAGAGGTTTCCAAGAAAGACCAATTCTAGGGTGGGGACAGAGTAACTTTAATTATGTTTATGATAAGTACTATCTTCCAAGACATCACGGAAACGAATTATGGTTCGACAGAGCCCATAATATTATATTCGATTGGTTAATAGCTGGGGGAATATTTGGTCTACTATTCTATCTATCTATATGGGTATCAACTGTGTTGTCAGTATTCAAAACCTCTAAATTTCAAAATAGTGAAAAAGCTATTTTAATATCTACGTTAGGTGCGTACTTTGTTCATCTTCTTTTTGTCTTTGATGCGCTTGTCAGTTATTTATATTTCATATTTATAATTGCTTTTGTTTATTCAGTGGTGACAGAGGACAAGGAGAGTTGTGATTATCAAATTAATGATCTGACAAAAAAAATAGTAATATGGATAATTATATTGATAACACCCTTTATTGTTTATCTAGTTAACTACCAACCATACAAAGCGGCAGGCGAATTAGTAAAAGCTTCTACCGTTGCATATGTTGACTCTAATGGACAAACCGGTTTTTACCACGAAAATCCTATTATAGATAATATTAAATATTTTCAATCTGTCATTGATCGAGATACATTCGCTACAGCTGAAGCTAGAAGTAGAATAATGGTTGCTGGGAATAGCGTTTTTAATTTGAACGTGTCTGGTGAAGGGGAGCAAGCTCAACAATTTAATGCGGTGAAATCACAATATGCTACATACCTGTATGAACAAGTTAATAAACAAATCGAAGAAGAACCTAATAATTCTAAATACCCATACTTATTTTCAGGTTCCTTGGCACAAATAGGTCAATTTGAAGAAGCTGAAAAATTCGCGCTGATGGCAATAGAATTATCTCCAACAAAACAATTAATTAGAACACCGCTTATTAATATATATACTAGGACAGATCAACCTGAAAAAGCCTTAGCACTCGCAAAAGAAACTTATGAACTGGATGAATCAAAAGGTGATATGTGGATAATGTATGCTAAAGTCGCTGCTAGATTTGATGCTGAATTATTTAATCAATTAATAGATAAAGCAATTGAAGAGGGTAACGAAAGTTGGGTGGAGAGTTTACTTAAAGAAAATATTACTAATAATCCTGATAGTCTACAAAACATAATTTCACTTTCTGCTTTTTATGTGCGCGTTGGTAATACGACTTCTTCTTTGGAGGTCTTGAATGATGCTATAGAATTATTTCCAGAAAATGAATCACAAATAGGGTCACTTAAAAAACAAATCGAAAGCGGTATCGATCCTACTGGAACAAAGTACTAATTTATAAAGATTAGGAAATCTGCTATTCTTTAACTTAATGACAAAGACAGAGAGAATATTAAAATATTTGGTTTATATAGGTTTAGTTATTTTGTTAGCTACACCGTTTATTTTTATTGGTGATTTATACTTTCCATACATAACTGGAAAATCATTCGTATTTAGAGTGATAGTGGAAATACTGATCGCTATATGGTTAATCTTGGCAATACTTTATCCGAAATATAGACCAAAAAAGAGTTGGATCCTAATTTCTTTTATACTATTTACACTATCTCTATTTATATCCAATTTATTTGGGGTGGATCAGACAGTTAGTTTATGGGGTAATTTAATGAGAATGGAAGGGTGGATAACTATCGTTCATCTATTGGGATTATTTATTGTGTTAGGTTCTGTTCTAAATACCAAAAAAGAGTGGTACACATTATTTAAAGTATCATTAATTGGTTCTTTTATAATGTTTATTTTATCTGTTGAACAAACTATCGGTTTTATAAAAACGCCAGATGATTATGATACGTGGGGTGGTTTGTATAGAATATATACGACAATAGGTAATCCAGCATTCCTTGCTATCTACACTCTGTTTAATGCTTTCTTATCGCTATTATTAATCTTTAAAGACAAAGACAGAGTAGTTGATTTAATTAAAAGAACAAAAGAAACATTATCAAAAAATTGGCCTATATTATTTTATATTTTAACTTTCATACTAAACACATGGATGTTATTCCAAACGGGTACCAGAGGATCTATGCTTGGATTTATAGGAGGCCTAGTTCTCATAGGTCTTATAATGGCTTTTCTAGAAAAAGAAAAAACTATTTATAAAAAGATTGCTTTAGGGTTTTTTGCAGCTGCTATTTTATTCGCTGGTTTAATATTTTCATTAAAAGATTCTAGTTTTGTTCAAAACAATTTAGCATTAAGTAGAATAACATCTATCTTTGAAGTAGATAATTCGATCCAAGTTAGAATTAATAACTGGATTCACGCTTCTAGGGGATTTCAAGAGAGACCAATACTTGGATGGGGGCAAGAAAATTTCAACTATGTTTTTGATAAATATCATTTACCTAGAAATACTGGTCTTGATTTATCATGGTATGACAGAGCTCACAATATATTATTCGAGTGGTTAATCGCAGGAGGTATATTTGGTTTGTTGTTTTATCTATCTGTATGGGTAACAACTGTATTATCAATATTTAAAACTCCTAAATTCCAAAATAATGAAAAAGCTATTTTAATATCTATGTTAGCTGGTTATTTTGTTCACTTATTATTTATTTTCGATACTATTATTAGTTATTTATATTTTATATTTATTATTGCTTTTGTTTATGTAGTAAAAACCAAAAATAAAACAGTTTGGCAGTATGAATTCAGTGACAGCCTAAAAAAGATTCTAATATCAGCAATAATACTAATAATACCTTTTACTGTGTATTTAATTAACTATCATCCATATAAGGCAGCAGAGGAGATACTTTTAGCAAAAAAAGTTGTAGACAAAAATTCTGATGGTCAATATCTCTTTTATCATAAAAATCCTATTATAGATAATATAGAATTATTTAAAAAAATTATAGCTAGAGACACCTTCGCAACAGCTGAGGCAAGAGAAGAAATACTAAACACAGGTATGATTATATTAAAGCTGGAAAATGATAATCAGGAAACACAAGAGTATTTTAATTCTTTGAAGACTCAGTATCTCTTATATGCATATAATGAAATTAATAAACAAATAGATGAAACTCCTAATGATTCAAGATACCCCTTTATTTTTTCGGAGCTTCTTGCTAAATCCGGACAACTAGAAATGGCAGAAAAATACGCTGCGATGGCAATTAAACTTTCGCCAACAAAACAAATAATTAGGACACCTCTTATTAGAATATATACTGCAACAGGTCAGTCTGATAAAGCACTAGAATTAGCGAAAGAGACATACGAATTAGATGATTCAAAACTAGGACCATGGGTAGAATATCTCAAAGTTGCTGCTAATTTTGATAAAGACTTATACAACGAATTAATTCAAGATGCTATTGATAAAGGAAATAAATATTGGATAGAATATGCACAAAAAAAATTAGATAAGTAGAAAATTTAAAACTTGCATTATTTTAATTATGTGCTATACTCTCTTTGTGAGTGTTAAAGCTCAAACGAACGAATATCTGTGTAAGACCCCGCTCCGGCGGGGTTTTGCATTTTAGGGCTAATAAATTAGTTCTAAATTTAAAATAAAATAATACACACTTTTCAACAAGATAAATCTTGTTGTTTTTTTATTAAATTTGGTATACTCATTGTAGGTTGCTTTTCTGACTGGTCAGCGATCGCACTCACAAAGATATTCGTTTGGAGCTAGCCTCGCTGGCCAGTCAGGTACACAACTAAAACTTCAGGAAATTTCCTGAAGTTTTTTAATAAAAAATAAAAAATAAAAAAATAAAAGTTATCCACAAATAAAAAAATAAAAGAACTGTTTAATTTTTTTTTGAGTGAGATAATAAAGTTATCGAAAGTTACGTCCGATTATTAATTAATAAAAATAAAATGCCAGCAAAGAAAAAAGCAGCTAGTCGCAAGACAACAAAAAAAGTTGCAAAAAGAAAGCCAGCAAAAAAGAAGGTGGTAAAAAAAACAACAAAGCGCAAGACAGCAAAAAAAGTTGTTAAGAAAAAACCAGCTAAAAAAGCTGCAAAAAGAAAGCCAGCAAAAAAGAAGGTGGTAAAAAAAACAACAAAGCGCAAGACAGCAAAAAAAGTTGTTAAGAAAAAACCAGCTAAAAAAGCTGCAAAAAGAAAAACTACAAAAAGAAAGAAAAAGTAGTTTAAAATAAAAAACTCACTACAAATTATGGTGAGTTTTTTTGTGCCAATTTTTTTAAAAAAGTAAACTTAATTAATCTAGTTAATTATGCTAATATCAACCTCATGTCAATATTAAATAAGATTCTTGGGGACCCCAATAAAAAACTATTAAAAAGTTATTATAATCGCTTACCTAAAATTAATGAACTAGCTGAAGAAATAGGTAAATTAACAGACCAAGAACTTAAACAAAAAACTACAGAATTCAAGGAACGTCTTTCAAAAGAGGAGACATTAGATGATATTTTACCTGAGGCTTTTGCTGTTGTTCGTGAGGCAGCCACTAGAACACTTGGTGAGAGGCACTACGATGTTCAACTTATTGGCGGAATGGTGATTCACGACGGGAATATTTCTGAAATGAGAACTGGTGAAGGTAAAACTCTTGTTGCTACTTTACCCGCTTATTTAAATGCACTTACCGGTAATGGTGTTCATGTTGTAACAGTTAACGATTACTTGGCGCGTCGTGATGCTGTTTGGATGGGACAAGTCCATGATTTTCTAGGACTTTCAGTTTCTATTATTAATCAAGGTGCTTCTTATATATATGACCGCGCACATCAAACAGAAGAAAATGACGAAGAGCGTGATGAAGAGGGTTCATACCGTATTGTTTATGATTTTCTGCGTCCAATAACTAGGCCAGAAGCTTATCAGGCTGATATTACATATGGAACAAATAGCGAATTTGGTTTTGATTATTTACGTGACAACATTGAATACGAAAAAGAAAATCTACGTCAGGAAGGTAAAAAGAGTTTTGCTATTATTGATGAGATCGACTCTATCTTAATCGATGAAGCTAGAACTCCACTTATTATTTCTGCCCCCTCAACAGAAGCAGAAAATCTTTATGAAGTTTTCGCACAGATTGCTCGTAAGCTTGAGACAGAGACTGATTTTACTATTGATGAAAAATTAAAAGCTATCAGTTTAACTGATTCTGGAATTAACAAAGCTGAAAAAATATTGAATATAGATAATATTTATACTGAAAAAGGAATAAAGTATGTTCATCATTTAGAAACTGCCATCCGTGCAAAAGCACTTTTCACACGAGACAAAGAATATGTTGTAAAAGATAATTCAATTATTATTGTTGATGAGTTCACTGGGCGCCTACAACCAACTCGTCGATGGTCAGAAGGTCTTCATCAAGCGGTTGAGGCTAAAGAAGGATTGAAGGTTGGACAAGAGTCAAAAACTTTTGCCAGTATCACTTATCAAAACTTTTTCAAAATGTATGACAAGTTGTCAGGTATGACTGGTACTGCTGAAACTTCATCAGAGGAATTTTTCAAAGTTTATAAATTGAATGCGGTTATTATTCCAACTAATAAACCGGTTCAAAGAATTGATCATCAGGATTTGATTTACCAAACTGAAAAAGGTAAGTGGACTGCGCTTACTAGAAAAATTAAGGAAATTAATGAAAAAGGGCAGCCGATTTTGATTGGTACAGTTTCTATTGAAAAGAATGAGGATTTATCTGACTTTTTAAATAATGAAGGTATTGTACATAAGATTTTAAACGCAAAAAATCACGAAGGGGAGGCAGAAATTATCGCTAGAGCTGGTGAGAAGGGTGCTGTTACCATCGCTACTAACATGGCTGGTCGTGGTGTCGACATTAAACTAGGAGGTGTTCCAAGTGATAAAGAAAGAGCTAAAGAAATTCGTGAGCTAGGTGGACTGTTTGTGATTGGTACAGAAAGGCATGAGGCTCGTCGTATCGACAATCAACTCCGTGGTCGTTCAGGTCGTCAAGGAGATCCTGGTGAAACTCAATTTTTTGTTTCAATGGAGGATCCGTTGATGCGTGTTTTTGCACCTGATTCTTTAAAAGGAATTATGAAGCGTCTTGGTCTACCAGAAGATCAGCCAATTCAAAACAAAATGATCTCTCGTTCACTTGAAAGTGCACAAACTAAAATTGAAGGTTTTCATTTTGATGCAAGAAAACATATTCTTGAGTTCGATAATGTTTTGAACTCTCAGAGAGATTCTATTTATGATAGACGTAGAAATATTTTAATAATGGATGATGAACAAATTGAAAAGGAGATTGTAGAAATTATAGAAAGAGGTGGTGAACAAATTGAAAAGGAAATTGAAAATAAGAAAGAAGTTCTAGGTGAAGAAGAATGGAAGAAAACTATCAAGCGCCTACTGCTTCAAACGATTGATACCCTATGGATTGAACATTTGGAAATTATGGATTACACAAGATCAAGTGTTAACCTTCGTGCTTATGGACAACGTGATCCTTTAATTGAATACAAAAAAGAGGGAATTAGACTTTTCAGAGATCTTAAAGAAAACATTTATGATCAAGTAATCAAAGTCCTGCCTAATATTGGAGCCGGAGCCTTTAAAAAAGAAGAAGAAAGACTAAAAGCTAATGCCAAGAAAGCTCAGATGGTGAGTGGAAAGACTGATTCTGATAATTCTGGTGCACCTAAAAATATTATTTCTGAACCAAAAATTGGTCGTAATGAAATTGTTGTGGTTGTAAAAGACGGAGAAGAGAAGGAAATGAAATATAAAAAGGCAGAACCACTAATCGAGGAAGGTTGGCAGATCAAAAAATAAGTGGTATTTTATGATTATGAGAAAAACATTACTGACATTCTTATCAGTACTATTTCTGGCTCCAATTTTAGTGCCACAAGTTGCTAATTCAGCTGAAATTATTACGGAAACTACTGTAAATTTAGGTGATACAGAAACCTATTACGAAAACCTTTATATTGGTGCTGGTTCTACTAATATATCTAGTGAAGTAAATTCTGACTTAACAATCATCGGTGGAGAGACTTTTGTTTCAAGTAAAGTTACTGGTGACGTATTTGTAGCTGGGGGTGAAATTGAATTCTCAGGACAAGTAGAAGGAGATCTTCGTATAATAGGTGGCGATGTAACAATTGCTGGTGATGTTATCGGTGATATTTTAATAATTGGTGGTAATGTTCTCGTTACTGATCAGGCAACTTTACTAAACGATGTTCTGTTAGTTGGTGGTGATATAAATTTTCAATCTGATTCAAACAAGCGTCTAAAGGTTGTGGCTGGAAAAGTTTTTATTAATGGAGTTATATCTGGTGACTCAGAAATAACTACCCAATCTTTAGGTATAGGTTCTGGTTCTGATATTTCAGGTATCTTTTCATATTATTCTCCTAAAAAGTTTGAACAACAGGATGGAGCAGTTGTAACAGCAGAAATTAATTACAATAAAATAAATACAATTCGTGATACGGGTATAATCAAAAATACAATTGTTAACGTATTAAACTTCTGGATACTGTTGAAGTTTATAACAACATTAATAATTGCATTTATATTAGTACATGTACTCAAAGTATTTTCTGTTAGGGTAAATGATATTATTTCTTCTTCTTTTGTAAAATCAATTTTAGCTGGTCTTTTAACGATCTTTTTAGTTCCAATTATTATTTTAGTATTTTTCATAAGTTTAGTTGGTTTACCGATCGGACTCCTAGTTACATTAATATTTACAATTCTTATGTTAATTGCACCAGCTGTTTCAGGAGTCTATCTAGGTAGTTGGATTAGAAAAATTTTAGGTAAGACTAGTGAGTACTTAGTTGATTTTCATAGTGCTGCCATTGGTGTTATCTTGTATACAATATTGCAGTTCATTCCTGTGGTAGGAGACTTTATAAGATTTGTAGTTATGATTGCTGCACTTGGGGCGATGATTAGATTTATTCGTAAATCACTTTTTAAATAAAATTATTAAATGAAAAAAATTAAATTAGTTACACATAGTGGTAGATTTCATGCTGATGATGTATTTGCAACAGCGGTACTTTCATTATTGTTTGAAAAACAAAAAAAAGAATTTGAATTAATTAGAAGTAGGAAACCGGAGGATATAGAAGAAGGAGATATTGTTTATGATAATGGAAGGCAATATGATTTTGAAAATAAAATATTCGACCATCACCAAGAGGGCGGAGCAGGTGAGAGGGAAAACAATGTTCCATACGCTGCTTTTGGTTTAATTTGGAAACATTACGGTGAAGAGTTGGTTAATGAACTTTTCAAAAAAAACATAGAAGACGATGAAATTTCAAATGATGACTTAAAAAAAATTTGGCAATTAGTAGATGAGTCTATTGTTCAACCAATTGACGCATCTGATACTGGATATGAAGATTTCCAATCTGATAAAAAAGATTTACGTACTTATGTGATGGATTCTTTTGTTAAGGATTTTAATCCAACCAGTGACGAAGATTATGAAAAGTCATATGAACTATTTATGGAATCAGTTAGTATCGCTAAAAGAGTTTTAAGTCGTAAAATAATTTCTACCAAGAGTAAAGTGAAGGCCCTAAAAAAAGTTAGAGAAATTTACGAGAGTACTGAAGATAAAAGAATTATTATTCTGGAAGAAGGTGGTTCCTGGAAAGAGTTTTTAATTGATAAACCAGAACCACTCTATGTTATTTTTCCAACATCTGATTCTGATGGCTGGATGGTTCAAGGTGTAAACACAAAACCAACAGGTTATGACCTACGTAAGTCATTCCCAGAAAATTGGTGTGGTAAGTCTGCTGAAGAACTTGAGAAAGAAATAGGTATAGAAGGTGTAAAGTTCTGTCATTTGAAGGGTTTTCTTTGCGTAACTAAAACAAAGGAACAAGCAATAGAATTAGCTAATGTTGCAGTAGAAAAATAGTGCCTGTGCACAACCCCCCCCACAAAACTTTCAAAACACGTTATAATAAAACACATAAAGCTTGAATATGTATTTAACTCTAATTCAAGAGTCCGGACAACAAGCTTTAACAAATTAATATTAATTTAAATTTAAAAAAGATTATGAATAAAAACAAAGGTTTTACACTGATCGAACTTCTAGTGGTGATAGCTATCATCGGTATTCTTTCATCAGTAGTACTTGCTTCACTAAACTCAGCTCGTGAAAAAGGTGAAGATGCAAAAATAAAAGCAAACTTAGCTAATACTAGAGCTGAAGCTGCCATTTACTATGATAACCAAAACACATACGAAGGTGTTTGTGCTGAAATAGATGGTTTCGGTGATGGTATAGATGATTTTAGATGTGCAGATGGTAGTACATCTTACGCAGCAGCAGCAGAATTAAGTACTAGTGGCGAATGGTTCTGTGTCGATAATGCAGGCTATGCTACTGGTTTCCCGGGTGGTAACGGTAACGCTCCGTTTGATAACGATGATGACGGAATTCTATGTACTGAATAACGTACTATAGATTGTATTTAAAAAAACACCGCACTTTGCGGTGTTTTTTTGTTATAATAATTAGACATGATATCAATTGAAATATTTAATTTAATCTTTATTTTTATTCTTGGAACTATTATAGGTTCATTTCTTAATGTTGTTATTTATAGATTCAATACTGGTCGCACAATAGGTGGTCGATCAAAATGTATGAGTTGCGGTTATCAGCTTCGATGGTACGACTTGGTCCCAGTTTTCAGCTGGATTTTTAATCTTGGTAAATGTAGGAAATGTGGTTCTAAAATTTCTTGGCAATACCCATTAGTGGAGCTTGGGACAGGTGTAGTTTTTGCAGGACTTTTCTTGAAATATTTGGATTTGTTTGCTTATCCACTTATTTTTAATATTTTCTTTATATTTAATGCATTAATATTCTCAATACTAATTGTTATATTTGTTTATGATATTCGTCATAAAATAATTCCTAACGAGCTATCATATACTTTTGCACTACTAGCACTCGCACAAACTATAGTTACAATTTTCTTTTTTGATAAACCCGAAACACTACAATTGATAAATTATTTGGATTTATTTGCTGGACTAATTTTCTTCTTTCCATTTTGGGCTCTATGGTTCTTTTCTCGTGGTAGATGGATCGGACTAGGTGATGGAAAGCTCGTACTAGGTATAGGATGGACTCTCGGTTTAGTTTATGGAGTATCCGCCCTTGTCTTAGCGTTCTGGATAGGTGCTATTTTTAGTGTTGTATTTTTGTTAATAGATAGATTGAAGAGTCGCAAGGAAAATATTACAATGAAGACAGAGATACCTTTCGCTCCGTTCCTGATTTTAGGGTTTCTAATTGAATTTTTCTGGAAAATAGATGTTATCGGATTGAACCTATTCTTTTAATAAAAAAATGCTCTTGAACAAAAAACAAAATAATAAAAAATATCACGGTAGAAACTTTCTAGAAAAAGGTTTTACATTGATTGAACTTATGATTGTTATTGGTATTTTCTCAATTCTTACGTCAGTGATTGTTTTTAATTATGCCAAGTTTAATAGTGATATTCTTCTAACTAATATGGCTTATGAGGTGGCACTTGATATTCGTGAAGCTCAAGTTTTTTCTCTGGGTGTACGTAGTGCTAATACAGGTTCTGCAGATGATTTCAATACTCGTTACGGTGTTTATTTTGATAAAGCAGAAGGAGGAAATGAGAAAAAATTTGTTTTCTTTGCTGATAGAGACAGTAGTGGTAATTGTGACGATGGTAGTGGTAGTGGTAGTAGTTGTAGTATTGAGGCATGTACTGCTGGTGGTGGTAACGAGTGTGAATCTATAAGTACATTAACTAGGGATTCTATTTTTGAGGAAATATGTGTTTCTGATGACGGTACTACACCTATGAATTTTGATACTGGGGTATGTACAGGAACAGGTGTTTCAAAAGATACAATATCAATTACTTTTGCTAGACCAAATCCCGACACCCTAGTATCAGATGGTACAAACGAATATAATACCGCTGCAATTTTGATGAGATCAAACCAAGAAGATTTTAAAAAAGCTGTCCACATTTTAAGTAACGGACAAATATCAATTAAGACAGTTTTAATAAACCCATAAAATGATCATTAAACCTAAACAAAAAAATAAAGGTTTTACATTGATAGAGATGCTACTTTCCATTGCTCTTTTTTCTATTGTCTTAACAATATCTCTAGGAGCTATATTCACTATTATAGATTCAAACAGAAAGACACAAACCCTGACTTTGGCCATGAATAATCTTAATTTTGCTATGGAATCAATGACGCTTGATTTAAAGACGGCTGTTCCTTCTACTTTAAGTGATAGTGGAAATAAGTTGAGTTTAACAAACCAAGATGGCCAGCAGGTTGTTTACCAAATAAATAGTACAACTATAGAAAAGTCTGTAGAGGGTGGCAATACTGGTACTTTTTCACCAATTATTTCTGATGACGTTATTATAGAAACATTTTATTTTGGTGTTGTTGACAGTGATAAGGATGATAATCCAAGTACTAATGGTAATAAACAACCAAGAACTTTTATATTTATAAAAGGGTATGCAGAAATAACAGAGAGAATTAGATCAGAATTTGAAGTTCAAACTACAGTTTCACCAAGACAGTTAGATATATAAAATATTATGAAAAATAAAATTAAAAAAATTATAAATAACAAAAAAGGTTTTACAATCGTTGAGAGCCTTTTTGCTATTTTTATCCTAGTTATATCAATTACAGGTCCTATGGCTTTTACCCAGAGTGGCTTAAGAGCTTCATTTATTGCCCGCGATCAAGTCACAGCGTTTTATTTAGCACAAGATGTTATTGAATACATTAAAAATGTTAGAGATCATAATTCAATTGATTCTATTCAGGGAGCTGATGTTTTTTGGTTAGATGGTTTATCTAAGTGTTATTCTGGTGATGCGGTATGTACTATTGATACGCTAGAACAGACCATAAGTGCTTGTGGTATAGCTCCTGGTTGTGATTCTAACCCACTAGTAATAGACGATAAGGGATATTTCAGGGGTATTAATGTTACTGGAGGAACTGATTCGATTTACACAAGAGAAATAACAATTACTCCTGTAGACTATACAAATATTAACACTGCGATTGAAGTTGAGGTCGATGTGGTTGTTAAATGGAATACACCGCAAACCATAGGGGAAAAAAGTATTAATGTTAAGGAGAATATATTTAATTGGACCCTAGGAATTCAATATGAAAAATTATAAAAAACAAAACAATAAAGGATTTACAATTTTATTTGCTGTTTTAGTGTCTACGTTGGTATTGTCAGTAGGGGCATCGGTCATAAATATTGCTCTTAAACAATTAGCACTTTCTGGATCTGCTCGTGATTCGCAATTTGCTTTCTATGCGGCCAATACTGGTATAGAGTGTGCTGCTTATTGGGATTTTGTCGGAGTTGAAGGCGTGACAATCCCCGTGTTTGCAACCTCATCTGACACTATTACCACATTAGCTGCTGACTCAGATATTGAATCTGATCTACTTAGGTCAGTTAAGTGTTCTACTATATTTATTATTGACGGTGACGATACTGCTGCTAGCAATAACCCAAACTACACTTGTGAGGATAGTCTTTCAGAAGATAAAGGTTGGTGTGTAGATGATAACACCGAATCAGCAACAACTTCTTTTAGAATTGATCCTATAGCGCCAGGGGTTGAATACTGTGTTGATGTAACTATTGCTAAATATTTAGATAGTGAATCTAGAACCAGAACAAATATAGAATCTCGCGGGTATAATACTTGTATTGAAGATAACCCTAGAAGAGTTGAAAGGGGATTGCGTATTACTTATTAATACATTAATTTTTTAAAGGCAACATCTCAGGAAAACTGTAAAATGAATAAAATTGAAGCCAAAAAGAGATTAGAGAAACTTCGTAAAACGATTGAACATCATCGTTATCTTTATCATGTTCTTGATTCGCCAGAAATTTCAGATGAAGCACTTGATTCACTAAAACATGAACTGGTAGAAATAGAGACAAAATTTCCAGATTTAATTACAAAAGATTCTCCGTCTCAACGCGTATCCGGTAAACCTTTGGATGAATTTAAAAAGGTTAGGCATAAAATTCCACAGTGGTCTTTTAGTGATATTTTCAGTGAACAAGAAATGATTGATTTTAATGACCGCGTTATTCGAATGCTTGAGAAGAGTAGTAATTTTAAGAAAGAATCAGGAAAAATTAAACCCGAGTATACATGTGAATTAAAAATTGATGGATTAAAAGTTGTTATTGAATACCAAGATGGAATTTTAAAACAAGCGGCAACTCGAGGTGACGGTAAGGTAGGGGAGGATGTAACAGAAAACGTCAAAACAATACAGGCTGTTCCTCTAAAATTAAAAAAACCGGTCAGTGTTATTGTAGAGGGAGAAGTTTATTTAGATAAACGAGAATTTGAAAAAATAAATAAAAAATTATTTAAGGCTGGTGAGAAAGTTTATGCTAACCCTAGAAATTTAGCCGCCGGAACACTTCGTCAATTAAATTCACAAATTGTTGCAGATCGTAATTTGTCTGTCTTTATTTATGATCTAGCTTGGGTTGGTGATGAAGATATAAAAAAAGATAAAACCCTTGAACCAAAAACACAATTTGAAGAACTAGAGTTATTAAAGAATCTTGGCTTTAAAGTGAATAAAAATTTCGAAATTTGTAAAAATACTAATGAAGTAATTAAGTATTGGAAAAAATGGCAAGATAAAAAAGAGAAAGAGACATATCAGATAGATGGTGTGGTTTTAAAAGCTAATCGTAAAGATTATCAAGATTCTCTTGGTTACACAGGAAAAGCTCCTCGTTTTGCGATAGCATTTAAGTTCCAAGCGGAACAGGTAACAACCATTATAGAATATATTGCTTTCCAGGTTGGAAGAACTGGAGTAATTACCCCAGTTGCACATTTGAAGCCAGTTGATGTTGCTGGATCTACTGTTTCTCGTGCAACCTTGCATAACGAAGACGAGATAAAACGTTTGGATGTAAGGATTGGTGATACTGTAATTTTACAAAAAGCTGGTGATGTTATTCCACAAATTGTAAAAGTTTTTAAAGATTTGCGACCAGCTAATTCAAAACCATTTAAATTTCCAAAAAAGATTTCTGAATGTGGGGGCGATGGATCAATAGAGCGTATTCCTGGTCAAGCAGCTTATCGCTGTGTAGCAAAAGATTCATTTACTATGGAACTACGTCGGCTACATTATTTTGCATCCAAGAAAGCTTTTGATATTGAAAATCTGGGTCCTAAAGTGATTGATCAACTGGCCGCAGAAAACCTAATTCAAACACCTGTAGATATTTTTACAATAGAAAAAGGTGATGTTCTACCCTTAGAAAGGTTTGCTGAAAAGTCCGCACAAAATTTAATTGATTCAATTAATGTAGCTCGAGAAATTACTTTGCCTAGGTTTTTAATTTCACTTTCAATTGATCATGTTGGAGAAGAGTCCGCACATTTGATTGCTGATGAATTTGGTTCAATAGAAAAAGTTAGTAAAGCAAGTCTAGAAGATCTTATGAAAATAAACGGAGTAGGCGATATCATGGCTGAATCTATTTATAACTGGTTTCGTGTTTCTAAAAATAAAAAATTAATTGATGAGCTATTGGAACAAATTAATTTTGTACCAGTGTCAGATTGGAGACATTCTTATTCTTCAAGAAACGATAGTGATCTTCCGAAAATATCGAAAAAATTTAAAGATTTCTTTGAAGGTAAAATAGTTGTCTTAACAGGATCTCTTTCGCAGATGAGTCGTGACGATGCCAAGGATTTACTTCGTCAGGTTGGGGCAGATATATCTAGCTCGGTTTCTTCTAAAACTGATTATATAATTGCAGGTGAAAAAGCTGGATCAAAACTCCAAAAAGCTGAAGATTTAGATGTTTCAGTACTTAATGAGGATGACTTTATAAATAAGTTTTAAAATGCTATTATTCCCTCAATAAAGACTATGAATAAAGAAGAAATTAAAAAAATAGCCGACTTGGCAAGACTAGAAATTTCCGATGAAGAATCAGAAAAAATGGCAGGAGAAATTGATTCGATTTTGGGTTATATTGACCAAATAAAATCTGCTGAAATATCTGACCAGGGTGCTGAATCTAGAATTGAAAATGCTAGCGTTAGAAACGTTATGCGTGAGGATAGTGAACCGCACAAGGTTTCTGAAAACACAAAAGTACTTATTGATGAAGTTCCTGATTCACAAGATGATCTAGTTAAAGTAAAGAAAATTTTAAATAATTAATTATGGACTTATCAAATTTAACAATTAAAAAAACTAGAGAACTTCTAGATTCAAAAAAAGTTTCAGTAAAGGAACTGGTTGATTATTATCTGGGTAGAATAGAAGAAACTTCTGATTTAAATATCTTTATTGAAACTTATTCTGACTTAAATGACCAGATTGAAAAAGCTCAACAAAAGATTAATGATGGGGAAGCAAGTGATCTAACTGGTATACCAATTGCAATAAAAGATAACATCTTAATAAAAGGAAAAAAAACTAGTGCTGCTTCAAAAGTTCTGGAGGACTATGTTGGGACTTATGATGCTACTGTAATTTCAAAATTGAAGGAACATTCCCCAATCTTATTAGGACGCGTGAACATGGATGAGTTCGCTATGGGAGGTTCTACTGAGAATTCTTCATACGGTGTTACAAAAAACCCAATTGATCCAGAGAGGGTTCCGGGAGGATCTTCTGGTGGTTCAGCCGCAGCGATTGCAGCAGATTTATGTGTATTTGCTCTTGGTTCAGATACTGGAGGATCAATTAGACAGCCAGCCAGCTTCTGTGGAGTAACTGGTCTAAAGCCAACGTATGGTAGCGTTTCTCGTCATGGTTTGATGGCTATGGGTAGTTCACTTGATGTAATTGGTCCTATTACAAAAAATACAGAAGATGCAGAGATCGTATTTAATATTATAAAAGGACAAGATCCAAAAGACTCTACAACTATTAACGATAAAAGTTCTGACGAAAATAAGGAGGTTAAAAAAATAGGTGTTCCTCGTGATTTTCTAAAAGAAGGTGTCGATAAAGATATTCTAGAAAATTTTGAAAAGTCTCTTGATAAGCTAAAGGAGCAAGGTTATGAAATCGTAGATTTAGAAATGCCCGACTTAGCGTATTCACTAGCTGTCTACTATGTAATTATGCCTGCTGAAGTTTCATCAAACATGGCTCGTTATGATGGTGTTAAGTATGGAAAGAAAGTTGAAGGTGAAGATTTAATAGGAGACTATTTTAAAACACGTGGACAATTATTAGGTTCAGAAGTACGTCGTCGTATTATTTTAGGAACTTATGTTTTGTCTGCTGGTTATTCTGATGAATACTACAACAAGGCTTGGCAGGTTCGTAATTTAATTAAGCAAGAATTTGATAAAGCATTTGAAAAAGTTGATATAGTCGCACTTCCAACTTCACCAACACCTGCATTCAAGATTGGTGAAAAAGAAGATCCCGTCTCAATGTATCTTGCGGATATATTTACGGTTTCTGCAAACCTGGCTGGAGTTCCTGCAATTTCTATACCAGGAGGAACTGTTTCTTCTGAAAATAATTCCGGAGAAAAAGTTGATTTACCAACCGGACTTCAACTAATAGCACCTCACTCAAAAGAAGACAAACTTTTTCAGGTTGGTAAAAAAAATGAGACTGAATAAATATTCTTTTGAAATTAGTAATAAATTTGAGATAATATAAGAAGTATGGCGGACACTACACCAAGTGAAAATGGTTACGACATTTTAGGTAAGGTAATCGGATTCATAATAATTGTTTTTATTCTAGGAACTATCCTGGCTAGTTATGGTATTGGTGTTGGTACCGCAGATTTTTTAAGGCAATCTGAAAATGGTGACAATGCTTCAGGTGATGAAGTTGTAGGCGACGGCTTCAGTTTATCTAATGCTATTTTTTCTGGAACTGCTAAGTTGGGTGAGAATGTAATTACTAGAGATACTGTAACTGTTCACAGAGACCCTGCTGGTAGAATTGTTGGTGAACAAGATAAAAGGGAGGTAGGTAAAGTTTTAGAGGGTCCTGTTAATGCTCAAAGCACAAATTGGTGGAGGATTGATTTTGATCAAGCACCAGATGGTTGGGTGGATGATTCTGGTATAACTAGTCGAATCTGGGCTTATAGACTTTTGAATCTATTTCCTATTTTCTTTGAAACAATGACACCATTCTTTATTCTTTTGGCTTTGATTTTATTTGTTTTAATAATGGTTGTTTTGTCTAAGAGAAAAAAATTAGATAAGTTTAAACAAAAGAAACTCGATCATTCTCGCGGAAAAAACACAAAAGAAGAGATAGAGGAAACTATTGAAAAAGAAAAGGATGGCTTAGAAGAAGGTGATGAACACGACAGCTTTATTAATAATTTACCGACTGGCAATGAATCACCAAAAACAAAAGATGTTCATAATCGTAGATGGTCAAAGGTAGAAAGCTTAATAAATTCTCATAATGTAAATGATTGGAAACAAGCGATCATAGAGGCTGATATTATATTGGACGAAATGCTTGATAAGATGGGATATAAAGGAGATACAATTGCTGAAAAATTAAAACAAGTTGAGGAGAGTGATTTCTTAACATTAAACCAAGCTTGGGAAGCACACAAGATTAGAAATAAGATTGCACATAAGGCAGAATACGTTCTAACTAAAAGTGATGCGGATCGCGCCATTGGTCTATTTAAACAAGTTTTTCAAGAATTTTACTTTATTTAGATATACTAAAAAACGGTCTTGATTTTTAGTATTAAAATGTTAATCTTTTAACTATATCGCGGAGTGGAGTAATAGTAACTCGAGAGGCTCATAACCTCTAGATCTTGGTGCAATTCCAAGCTCCGCAACAATCAGCACCCGGGGTAGCTCAGTTGGTTAGAGCACAGCACTCATAAAGCTGAGGTCGACGGTTCAATTCCGTCCTCCGGGACATTAAATTAAATATATAGATATGGGATTCGAAAGTTCAAATGAAAATCAAAATGAATCAGATTTAAGTAAAAAAGAAGGTCAAACTGATTCTGTTGATGAGTTAAAGAATAAAAAAGAAGAATCAAAGGATGATGGTTTATCTTTTGATTGTGAAATATGCGGTGACAGACCAGGAGGTTGCCCTACTTGTGGATGGGGAAAAGGGCTTTAGTATTAAAAAAATAGTCTTGTTTTTTGATTATTAATTTGTTAGATTATACCAACTGCATAAGCAGTTTTACGTAAACTTGTTCAGCGGGGAGTCCTACGGACACTCCCGCCGCACTCAGATTAAATGTAAGTAAGCAAGCATCACGTTTGCGGGGTAAGCAAAGCTTCCTCCCGCTGCGTTCGGTCCAAATGTAAATGAATTTCCATTTGTTCCTCACTTGCGGGAGTAGCTCAACTGGTTAGAGCATCCGCCTGTCACGCGGAAGGTTGCGAGTTCGAGTCTCGTCTCTCGCGCATTAACTTGCGGCAAGTTCAAAACACCTCGGAGATGGGGTGTTTTTTGTTTGAAATTTTAATGAAACCCCTCAATAAAGAACTTATAGTTAATTGTCTTTTTTTCTAAAATTTTTTCCTGTAGTTGGTTGCAAGCTTTTTCTTGCCCACAAATATAAATATCTGAATTGTTAAAATCATACTGCTCTATGTTGTCTTGGATATACCCACTTAGATATTCTGAATTTGAATTTTTAGGTCTTGAAATAATATACTTTACCTCAAATAAATTACTTAAATTATTAAAAAAATTCTTTATAAAGAATTTCACTTTCATATTTATGACCCATTACAATAGTTACTTTTTCCGTATGACTATTTTTTTTAAAGTTTTCAGCTAATGATTTTATAACTCCAACACCAATTCCAAAACCAAAAAGATATTTATTTTTGGAATTAAATTTGTCAGCAGTATTCAAACCGAGTGGTCCCATTATTTTTATTTCCTCTCCTACGCTATTTTCATCCCAAAATTTTGGAGACATTTTGCCATTAGGAGTTAATCGGACAGAGATATTTATTCTGGGTTGATTAGTGTCTTTCGCTAATTTAGGTGAAGAAGATATTGAGTAAGCACGCCGAACTTTTTCCCCGTCTATTCCATAAAAATATTTACAAAACTACCAGCTTCAAAATCAAATGGTTCTGATAATAATATCTCAACATCTCTTGATGTCTCTGATAAATCAACTACTTTAGTTATTTTTCCTGTTAATTGTTTAATATTCATATTTTATTTTTTACTATTAATAATAAATGCTAAAAAAGTCGTTGTCGTTATTGTGGATATAAAGTATGCCATTTTAATGTCTCCATAAGATAAAAATACATACAGTGAGCTAGCATAAAAATATACATAAGCTAATTTCTGAATTTTTTTCCACCAGCCTCCTAGTATTTTTTTAGATAAGTTATTTGAAGTTACTAATAAAGCTATCGCTGAAATATCAGCAAGATGTGCCAACAAAGCATAATTAATCAATGACCAATATTTATAAGTTAAAAAACTTGAAAAAAATTCATAAGGGTTAATGATTATTTTTGACAACATAAAAGAAACAATTATTGAAGCTGAAAAAATACCTAGACCCTTTCTTAGAATTACTAAAGGTCTAATCAAGTTTCTTGATCCGTCTTGTTTCAACCTGTCCACTATGTCAGCTAGTGGTCTAACTAACATAACTAAAAATAAAGATATATGTGAAGCTAAGTATAGATAATCATAATTTCCATTTGAAAATAGTTCCGGTAAAAAACTAATTAGTATGGGAATAGTTAAGAGGATAAATATAGACAAACTGATTAATAATTTTTGTAATATTTGGATTGTTTGAATATATGTTTTCATTTTTTAATTTAAATTTTTAATAATTTCTCCGTCATTTTTGATAATGACAAATTTGATGTTGTTATCATCTAATATCTCAAGAGCTTTTTGATAACCAATTGCCATAAAAATTTTTGTATAAGTATCTGCTTTTGATCCTGATTCTGAGACTGTACTTACGGACACGATGTCATTTTTTGGGTTTTCTAAATTATCCTTATTTATAATGTGGTGTGTATTTTTTCTGTCTGCTTTCCAATTTCTTTTATAAATTCCACTTGTTGCTAAGGCTTGGTCATCTAATTCAATATAAATTTTTTCATCGCCTACATTGTTGACATCACTATGACTACCTTTATTAATTGGATTATGTATTGAGAAATTAAATTTTTGATTATTTTCATCTTTACCTAAACAATAAATATCTCCACCTAAATTAATAACTAGACCTTTTATAAAAGGGTATTTGGTTTTTATTTCTTTTGATAATTTTTCTGCTAAGTATCCTTTAAGTATTCCACCAAAATCCAATTCCTGGTTTTCTTTTAAAGTTACCTCTCGTGACTGTTCGTTTATTATTATCTGATCAAAATTAAGATTATATTCTACTAAGTCTTTTGTAATATTTTTTTTCTTTCCTAAATTTTTGAAGTCTTCTGTATACCCAAGTTTTTTGATTTGAATTAAAGGATTAAAATAACCATTCGTCTCTCTGTATCTTTTTCCTGATTCAATTATTACTTCAATAAATTCCTTGGACACAATTAAATTCTTTTTTTTATTAAGTATGTTCAACTCGCTATTTGATAAAAATCGAGAAAATTTATTTTCATAAAAAACCAATATTTTCATGATTTCTGAAAAGATTTCTTTAGCAATTTCACTTTGTTCAGTAACAATGGAAACATTTAAATCTGTCCCCATAATCTTGGATTCAAATTCAAATTCTTTTATTTCTTTTTTCCTTTCAATTTCCATACTTATTATCGTATTACATTTAAATGAAAATTTGATGAATAGAATGGTGATATTTTTTTTAATCTTGCCATGCTTTTTTGATTGGGAATTTGAGAGTATAATCATCTTATATGAGAATTTTATTAGTTGAAGATAATGAAAAGATTTCGAAATATGTTAAGCAAGTGCTAACTGATGAAAGTTATTCTGTTGATTGTGTATTTGATGGAGAATCAGGAGAGAGGATGGCAAAAAGTGGTAATCACGACTTGGTAATTTTAGATTTAATGTTACCCGAAAAAGATGGCTTAACAGTTTGTAAAAATTTAAGAGATGAAGATTTTAACATGCCGATAATAATGTTAACCGCCAAAAGTGAAGTAGAAGATAGAATTCTAGGACTAGATGGTGGTGCAGATGACTACTTAATAAAACCATTTGAAATAAAAGAATTATTAGCTAGGGTAAGGGCATTATTACGTAGACCTGAACAAAAAATTGATGATCTTTTAAAGGTCCAAGACCTAACTCTCGACTCTAAAAAACACATAGTTATAAAAGAAAAAAAAGAAATTTCCTTAACGTTAAAAGAGTATTCAGTTTTGGAGTATTTAATGAGGAATGCAGAAATTGTTGTTACTCGAGAAAACTTACTTGAGCATTGCTGGGATTTTGCTTATAGTTCACTTAGTAATATTACTGATGCATACATAAAACAAATTCGTAAAAAAATAAATGATAAAGATGAAAAATATATTCAAACAATTAGAGGGATCGGCTATAAATTTAAAAAATAAAAGTTTTAAGAAAGCCGTAATTAGATTAACCACTTATTATACTATTGGAGTTTTTTTGATCATTCTGGTTCTTAGTTCTATTTTTTATGTGTTTGTTAATTCAGAAATTGACGAAAATTTGAAATATTATGAGAGAGATGAAAATTCTCAAGAATCGATGGATTTTGAAGATTCACCACTCCATGAATTTCAGGAAGATCTATTAAATAATATTTTAATAATTGATTTAATAATTTTCTTACTAGTTTTAGTTTCAGCTTATTTTCTATCTATTAAAACTTTAAAACCTTTAGAGGATAATTATTTCAAGCAGAAAAGGTTTATAGCAAATGCTTCCCATGATTTAAAAACACCATTAACTGTTATGAAAGCTGGTATTGAAACGGCCCTTAGGAAAGATAGAACAGAGGAGGAATATATAAAATATCTAAAGGAAACATTGGAGGAAGTTAATATATTGGATTCCTTATCTAAAGACCTTTTATCGATGAATAAAGAATATAATAGGGAAGTAAATGAGTCTTTGAATATATCAGAAACTTTAAAAGAGCAAATAAACAAAATTTCAAATTATTCTAATAATAAAAAAATTAAAATTACTTCAGATGTATCAGATAATATTTTGTTTAAAATTAAAGAAATAGATTTTCAAAGAATTGTTATGAATTTATTAAAAAATGCTGTCGACTATAATTTTTCAGAAGGCATTATTAATGTTTCTCTCAAAAAAAATTTAAATAATATAATTTTAGAGATTTCTAATACAAGTGTGGGGATTCCGTCTGAAAAATTACCATATATATTTGATCCTTTTTATAAGGTTGATGATTCTAGAACTCAGAAAATATCTGGCAGTAATGGATTAGGACTTTCTATTGTCAAAGAATTAGTTGAATCAAGTAATGGAAAAATCTCCGTTCAAAGCGAGATAAATGGTAAAACCACATTTATTATAAAATTCTAATTATTATTCATCAGATATTCATTTTTATCTGGTAAAGTTTTTACATTATCAAATTAATAAAAAAATATGTCAAAATATGTTTGTCTAGAGTGTGGATGGATTTATGATGAAGAGGAAGGTATCCCATCTAGAGATATAGAGCCAGGAACAAAATGGGAAGATCTTCCTGATGATTTTAAATGTGAAGATTGTGACATCACAAAAGGTGATATCGATATGTGGCAAAAATTAAATTAAATATGAAAAAAAATATTTTAAATGTAACTATAACTTTTTCAATTATTACTCTAGTCACAGTTCTTGGGCATTTTTCTTATGCAAAAAAAGATGAATTATTGTTTAAGGCAGACGAATATGAACTGCTGTCTATGCAAGCAGATTTAAAATTTGATCAAATAAGAGAAGATAGATTAATGCAAAAAGAATTAGAAAAGGAAAAAAGACTACAAGAATTACAAGCTAAGATAAAAGTTGAAGCTGAGGCTGAAAAAATAGCTAGACAACAGACACTAGAAATTGCTAATCTCAAGCAAAAACAACAAACTGAAATATTATCTCAACAGCAAACACTTGTAGAACAGCAAAAATTAGCAGATAAATTAGCAGCTGAAAAAACTGCTGCGCTTGCAACCGAAAAAGCGAAAATATTAGCACAAGAAAAAGCTGATGCAGCAGCTGTAGCGGCAAAAAAGAAGAGTAGAAGCTCTAGGGCTAGTTAAGTTTTTTACTAACCCCGGTTCCAACAACGCTCCGAGAACCCTCGCATTAACTTGCAGAAAGTTCAAAAAACACTCTAGAAATTGTGTTTTTTGTTTAAAAAAGTTATAATTAAAATATGGAAAATGAAAATAATTTTGAAATTCCTCCACAAATCGAGGATAAAAAAAATAACAATAAGATATATTTATTAGTAGGGTTAGTTTTAATATTAATAATTGGAGGTGTTTATGGGTACGTTCAATATTCTGATAATTATACAGAAGATAAAAATAATGAAACTCAGGAAGAAAGTTATGATGATTTAAGTCAGAATGAAACAGAAGATGCTGAATATCAATTTCAACATGATGCCGATATTGCTAGGTTGGAACATTTAGTTTATTGGACTGGATTGATAGAGGAATATTATGACAAAAATGGTCAATATCCATTAGAGGGAAGATTTAATGGAGAAAATTTTGTATTTGTTCAAGTGGTTAATTCAGAACAATATCAATACTTTGATAAAAATAGTGAAAATTATATAGAAACATTTGGTGTTGGTGTTAATGTAGATGAAGTTGTCGTTAAAGAATTTGTAAAAGAATTAGAAGACGGTTTAGGTAGAGGAATTGATGAATACTATGATATTCAACTTGCACCTTCTCGTGATTTGATAGGTTATAGATATTTCGTAGACGATAGTGGTTATCTATTTTATGTAACTTGTATTGAAATGTGCGGGGATCGTATTGCTTATGGTGCTTATGATTCAGAAATAGCTACTCTGTTTGTAGGTGATGATTATGTTACTCCTACTGTAAATATTGGTGCCGGAGAATCTTTTCTAGAAATACTTAAAGTCTTTGAAAGAGGTGAATTATTAAATAATGATCTATTCAAAGATGCAATTACCAGTGAGTACTTTAAAGAAGATTTTGTTAGAGAAAGAGAGCAGGAGTATATTAATGATTCTAAAGGTGGTAAAGAAATAAAAGAAAGTGTAGTCGAGAATACAAAAACAGATCCAACTGATACTGGTAATGTATTGGAAACAGTAGATAGCCAGTTAGATACACAACAAATAGCGGGGGTTTCAATTGTAAAATACGTAGATAAATACAGAGAAGCTATGGGTATTATGAGACAAGAAGACGCTGACTTGTTTGTTAATTACGCTGTTAGTAGTTTAGATGAACTACTTGATAAAGGTTTAATAACGCAAGGTTATTATGATGAGTTTGTTAATGAGATTACATCTGTGCCTAAAGACGAAATGATTTCCATGTTAGAAATGGCTAATGCTTTCGGTGTGACTGATATAGATGAAAGTCTGCCAGCAGATAAATTTGTTGCCATTAATGAAACATACAATATTACACAAGAAGAAGGATTGGTAATAATAGAAGTTATTTCTAAAGATTCAGATTCAGGTAGTAGCGGTTTAACAGCTGAATTTTTTGTTGATGCAGAAAATGATAAAGTTTTCTTTGCACCTCAATAGAATAATTTTTTCTGTATAAAATATTTAATAATTAAAACACCTTTATAAACGGGGTGTTTTTTGTTTGAGAAAAGTTATAATTTATTTATATGAAAAAAGTATTTGAAAAAAAGCAAACCATAATTTCTATTACTGTTATATTATTGGCGATAATTATATCTGCGTTTTATTATTACAACAATAAAACACAATCAGAAATAAATATGGCTGATGTAGAAAATGTTAGTGAAAAAAAAGATGTGCCTTACTATGAATCTAAAGAAGCAGTCTTAAAATATGTAGAAAAGTATTGGGAAGAAAAGAATTTAATATATAGTCGAGATGCTGACGAATACATTGAATATATGAAAGATAAAGTTAATACTCTACACGAAAGAGAATTAATAACTGAAGATTATTACAACTCTATCATGGATAGAGTAGAAAATACAAAAAAAGAAGACCTTCTTTCTTTAATGGATTATGAAATTTCATATTCAGGAAAATCAAAAAGAAATAATAGATTAGAACCCAATAAATTCTTTAAAAAGGATGAAAAGTTAAGTTTTGTTAAAAGAGGTAATAGAATAACAGTATGGGTAGATTATATTGATGGTTTTAGAATTAGCGAGTCTATAGACTTCATCATGGATCCGACAGATAACGATGTTTTTTATTTCTTAGTAGAAGATTATAAATAAAAATCTTTTCTATTTTATTAATTCATTTTATTATACATACTAGTTTCAACAACGCTTCGAGAACCCGCACAAACACAGAGCAAGTTCAATTAAGAACCTGAGAGGGTGTTTTTGTTTAAAAAAGAGTTATAATTAATTTATGAAAATATTATTTTTAATTGGCATAGTTCTAATAATACCTGCTTTTATTATATTTTTGATAAAAAAATTTTCTAATATGTCTAACTGGAATGAGGTAAGTGCAACAATAATTAAATCAGAAGTTGTACCTGTTGTTGGATATGCTGGAAAGTATCAAAAAGATCCTAATATAGGTTCTGGATATAGACTTAACGTGATTTATAAATATAAGATTGAAAATATTGATTATAAATCTAATAAAATTTTTAGAGGTTCTGTGCCAATCCCTGTATACCTAACTGAACCTAGGGCAAATCGGGCACTGAGAAGATATCCGACTGGTTCAAGTGTGAGTGTTTTTATAGATCCAGATGACCCAAACAACTCAACATTATTTACTTCTAGAAAATTTTCTTTGGGAGCTTGGGTCAGTTTTTATATTATTATTAGTATATTAACGTCAGTTTTTAGTTTAGTGATATTTAGTAATTTAGGCTTTATTAATATTAGAGATACTTTTGAAAAAACATTAGAAATAAATAAACTTAATAAATAATAAATTTCGATAGTATTTTGGTAGTTTACTTTTAAACATACTTTTATTTTTTTAATAGAAACAACTCTATTAAAATGAAACAGGAAAAAATAGTGAAAAAATAATAAAGATAGATTCAGGATTACCTGGTAAAACAGTGGCGATTTTTGGAGGTATCCATGGTAATGAATTAGCAGGTATAAAAACAATTGAATACCTAATTAAAAATTAAAAATTAAAAAGGGAACCGTATACTTAGTTTTTGGTAATCCAGAGGCAATAAAAAAACGAATTCGATTTACAGAGAAAAATTTGAATAGATGTTTTTTGAAAAAAAGATCTAAAAAACTTTCATATGAAGAAAAAAGAGCTATTGAATTGATGAAGGTATTAGATAAATGTGAGGCCTTGCTTGATTTACATGCTTATAATGAACCTTATATAGAGAGTGTACCTTTTGCAATTTGTGAAAAAAATTGTCTTGAGATTGTTAAGAATTTTGATGTTGAATATGCTTTAACTGGTATTGATAAAATCGAAAAAGGTGGAACTGACGGGTACATGTTTAATTCTGGAAAAATTGGAATATGTGTCGAGCTAGGTTCTATAGAAAATTACGAAAAATTTATTGATTTAGGTATTAAAACTTCTTACCAATTTCTTCAATATTTCGAGATGGTAGACGATAATTACAGATATGATAAAAGAAAACAGATTATTCTAAGAGCTTCTGATATATATAAAAAGCAAAATACTAATTTTAATTTTACTGAAAAATTCAGTACCTTTGATTCAGTCAAAAAAAATACAATAATATGTCGGGATGGTGAAGAGAATATAAAATATCAGAAAGATAAATATATTTTATTCCCAAGAGATAAATACGACATTGGCGTCGAGGTTTTTATTCTTGCAGAGAAAGTATAATCTCAGTTCCAACAACGTCCACGAGCCCGCGCAAAAACCTTGTACTACAAGAATCTGTGTAAAAGAAATCACCCAGCGAGGTGGTTTTTTGTTTGAATCTTTCTAAAATAATGTATTGACAAAATATACCATGTGTATATACTTATGGTATATGAAAACACAGGTAAATTTAAAAATTGATAAAACGGTTAAAAAACAAGCACAGAAGATGGCAGAAGAATTAGGTCTATCATTAAGTTCTGTTGTTAATGCAACCTTAAAACAATTTGCAAGAACCGGAGAATTAGAATTATCATCCGCTCCAAAAATAACTCCATACTTAGAAGATTTAGTTTTAGAAGCAAGAAAAGATTTCCTTGAAGGAAAAACATCTGGACCTTTTGATAGCGCTGATGATTTAGTTAAACATCTCGGAATTTAAACTATGAAAATAGTTACAAATAAGAAGTTTGATAAAGGAGTTAAAAAACAACCTATTAAGATTCAGAAGGAATTGAAAAAAAGATTGTATCTTTTTTTTGAAGATATGAATCATCCAATTTTGAAAACTCATAAATTATCTGGAAAACTGAAAGATTTATGGAGTTTTAATATAACAGGTGATGTTAGAGTTGTTTTTGATAAAAGTCAGAAAAACGTAATTATTTTGGTGGATATTGGCTCTCATAGTGAACTCTATTCATAACTCTAATTCCAACAACGCTCCGAGAACCTGTGCAAAAACCTTGTAATACATGGAATCTGTGTAAAAGAAATCACCCTCAGGGGTGGTTTTTTGTTTTCCACACACACACACCCCTTTTTTTTTAAAAAAAGATGTAAAATTGTGTATAATAATAAATATGAAAAAGAGAAAAAGAGGGTTCACACTAATCGAACTATTATTGGTTATTTCAATCATTAGTCTTCTGTCATCAATTGTATTAGTTAGTCTATCCACTTCTCGTGAGAAAGCTAATGACTCTCATAAGATAGTAGAGGCCAAGGAACTTGAGAAAGCTATTGAACTATATCGCCTTGATAATAAATACGCAGTTGTTCCAACTTCATTCACATCAAGAGGTGCCTTTCATAAAGAGGGTACTGTTGAATATAATGAAGCAATGCAGGAGTTAGTGACTGGGGGATATATATCAAGCATACCAGATTCTCCATCTGGAAATGATTATTCATATATTGTATCTGCTGATGGAAAGTCATCTATGTTTCATGCCAAGCTATCAAACAACTCTAGTACAAGAGACGTGTGTGTACGTATAGGTGATGATGATTTTGGGCAAACTGGAACAGGATATTCTTGTGATGGGTCACTAGCAACAGCTGAAAGCTGTTTTATTTTCAGCGGAGGAGTTATTAATGATTATGATCAATCTTGTGAAATAGATGTTGTGGTTCCTTCTACTATTGGAGGAGAGAGTGTTACAAGTATTGGATATAATGCTTTCTATAATAACTCCCTAACCTCAGTAACTATTCCTAATAGTGTTACAAGTATTGGAAACGCTGCTTTCTATAATAACTCCCTAACCTCAGTAACTATACCTAATAGTGTTACAAGTATTGGACCGTATGCTTTCTGGGATAACTCCCTAACCTCAGTAACTATTCCTAATAGTGTTACAAGTATTG
>Ga0306869_1000189_pt1 | contig 34848 bp, 44 predicted proteins | sample AntRauTorckE6833_FD_190421 | JGI IMG/M metagenome (GOLD analysis project Ga0306869, IMG submission 190421) | Saline lake microbial communities from Rauer Islands, Antarctica - Metagenome Torckler E6 #833 (v2) (version 2) | ecosystem: Environmental > Aquatic > Non-marine Saline and Alkaline >... | reverse complement strand
ATATTAAAAACCTTAGAATCGGTGGTCAAAAACTGGCTTCGATCGTTGAAGAAACTGCTTCAAATATAAAACCTGGTATTTCTACACAAGAATTAGATAAAATTGCAGGTAAATTAATTGAATTGCACGGAGGAAAATCTTCATTTCTAAATTACACTCCTGTTGGTGCAGATAGACCTTACCCTGCTAATATTTGCGTTTCTATTAATAGTGAAATCGTTCATGGAATCCCAACAGAAGATCCAAAGATTTTAGAAATTGGTGATGTTGTAACTATAGATGCAGGCTTTATTTATGAGGGTCTTTTTACCGATCATGCCAGAACCTTTATCGTTGGGCGTGATGGAGAAAAAAATGAATTTATTGAAAAAGAAAATATACAAATTCCAAAAGAAGTTAAAAAACTTTTAGCTAAAACAGAAGAGGCTTTATACGCTGGAATTAAACAAGCAAAAGTTGGTAACAGAATTGGCGATATTGGAGCAGTTATTGAAAAAATTGCACAGGAAAATAATTTAGCAATTATTAAGGATCTAACTGGTCACGGTGTTGGTTATGGAGTTCATGAAGAACCTTTTGTTCCAAATGAAGGAAATGAAGGACAGGGTGAATTAATTGAAGAAGGTTTGGTAATAGCTATTGAACCTATGTTTTCTCTAGGAAGTTCTTATATTAAAACTGCTGATGATGGATATACTTACTTAACAGAAGATGATTCCTTGTCTGCACAATTTGAACACACAATTGCTGTCACAGCAGATGGACCTATCATTCTGACAAAAAAATAATTTTCCACCTAAAATCGATCAAAAACTTGGTCGGTTTTTATTTAAATTGCTATAATAAACTCAAATGTTTATTGAGGAAAACAAATTAAGAGAATTTATTGCTGATGCAGGAATTGTATCTCAGGATGAACTCGACGACGCAAAAAAAGTTGTAGATAAACCTGACTCATCTGGTTCTGTTGGTGATTATCTTGTGGGCGAGGGCGTTATTTCAGAAGACGAACTTAAAAGAGTTCAGGCTTATATTTTAGGTATTCCTTATATTGATGTTAGCGAGACAAAAATTCCTTTTGAAACTCTATCTTTAATTCCCGAACCTATCGCCAGAAAAAATAATATTGTAGCTTATCACCAAGATGAAAAAACTCTTGAAGTTGCAATGCTTGATACTGATAATATTTCAGCTATAGATTTTATTAAGAAAAAAACTGGTTTGAAAATAGCACCGCGTCTTACCTCAACAAGTTCTCTTAAGAAAGCACTTGTTCTATACCAAAAAACTTTGAAAGATGATTTTGGAGATATTATTAAAAATGAATCAGATAATCTTGAAATAGGTGATGTTGATGAATCAAATGCAGAAAGTTTACAAAAACTTGCTACTGATTTACCTGTTATTAAAATTGTGGATACTCTTTTGAAGCATGCAATTTTACAGGGAGCTTCTGACATTCATATTGAATCAACAGAAAAACAAGTAATAATCCGATACCGTGTTGATGGTCTACTGCATGATGCAATGGCTCTTCCAAAAAATAGTGGACCAGCAATTATTGCTCGTATCAAAGTTCTTTCTAATTTAAAGCTTGATGAAAAGCGTCTTCCTCAAGATGGGCGTTTCAAAATAAATTTAGATGGAGAAAAAGTTTCGTTTCGTGTTTCAATCTTACCTACATATTATAGTGAAAAAATCGTTATGCGTATTTTGAGAGAAGGTGGTGGTGGTTTCTCTCTTGATTCATTAGGTTTCCATGGAGAAGGACTTGAGAGAATTCATGATGCACTTAATCAAAAGACAGGAATGATTTTAACTACTGGACCAACAGGATCCGGAAAATCTACTACACTTTATACTCTAATGGATCTTTTAAATCACCCTGATGTAAATATTTCTACTATCGAGGATCCTATCGAATATCAAATGCCTCGGATTAATCAAACTCAAGTAAAGCCACAAATTGGATTTACTTTTACCGATGGATTACGTTCTCTTGTTCGTCAGGATCCAGATATTATTATGGTTGGAGAAATTCGTGATGGTGAAACTGCTGGACTTGCTATTAACGCTGCTTTAACAGGTCATCTCGTTTTATCAACACTTCATACAAACTCTGCCGCAGGAACAATTCCTAGGCTTATTGATATGGGGGCACAAACTTTTCTTCTAGTATCAACTCTAAAAGTTATTATCGGACAGAGACTTATTCGAAAACTTTCAAAAAATAAAGAAAAATATTTTATGAAAAAAAGTGGTCTTGATCAGTTGGCTAAGCTTGCTGATATGAAAAAGGTTCTTGACGTTTTGAAAGAAGAAAAAATTATTCCAACGAAAGCTGCTTGGAAGGATGTACCTTTTTACAGACCAAAAGATGAAAATGATAAAGAAAGTTATTCAGGACGAATGGGTATTCAAGAAATTTTAGTTGTTACTGAACCAATTAAAAATCTTATGATTGATGGTGCTGATGCTGACAAAATTAAAAAACAGGCTAGAGAGGAGGGGATGATGACTATGATTGAAGACGGTATTTATAAAGCTGCAAAAGGAGTAACTACAATCGAAGAAGTTCTTCGTGTTGTTTCAGAATAAAATATTATGGCAATTGAATTTGAATATAAAGCAATGGACAATAAGGGTAAAATTATCGAAGGCAGAAAATTTGCCGAGGATGAATTGGACCTTAATAGGGAACTTCAGAGAGAAGAGATTCGTCTTTTGTCTGCGGATGTTGTTACAAAATTTAATTTAAAAGTTTTATATGAGAAAGCTCAAAAAATTGGGACTGTAGGAATGCATGACAAAATTCTTTTATATAGAAACACAGCTTCGATGTTGAACGCTGGACTTTCTCTGGCTCGAGCACTTTCTATAATTATTCGTCAAACAAAAAATAAAAAATTAAAAAGTGTTTTGGAGAAAATTTCAGATGATATAAAAAAAGGATCTACTTTATCTAATGCGTTTGCTAAACACCCTAGTGTCTTTGATTCTCTGATGATTTCAATGGTTACCGCAGGAGAAGAGTCAGGTAATCTAGTTGATTCATTGAATGTAACCGCTGATCAGATGGAAAAAACTTATAAATTACAGAAAAAAATTAAGGGAGCAATGATTTATCCTGGAGTTATTATGACTGTTATGATAGGAATTGCGATTTTTATGCTTATGTTTATTGTTCCTACTCTAACTTCTACATTTGCTGAATTAGCTATTGATTTACCAGCCTCAACACAATTTATTATTGGTATGTCAGATTTTTTGAAGAATAATTTAGTTTTAACTTTGGCTGGGTTAGCTACGATTTTTGTAGGTTCAATTTTATTTATCAGGACACCAGCAGGACTCCGTTATTTTAGTTGGGTTTTACTAAGATTACCAGTTATTGGTTTACTTGCTAAGAAAATTAATTCAGCTAGAACTACTAGAACTTTGGCATCACTTTTGTCATCAGGAGTTTCTTTTGTTAGGTCACTTGAAATTGTTTACGAGGTAATGCAAAATCCTTATTATAAAGATGTTATTAAAAAAGCTCAAAAATCAATTGAGGTGGGTCAACCAATATCAAAGGTTTTTGCGAATGAAGAAAAACTTTACCCAATTTTTGTTGGAGAAATGATGGCTGTTGGTGAGGAAACAGGTGAGCTTGCGCCTATGCTTATGAAGGTTGCTACTTATTATGAAGATGAAGTTGATGAACAGACAAAAAACTTATCTACGATTATTGAACCTATTCTAATGGTCGTAATTGGTGGTGCTGTTGGATTTTTTGCAATCTCTATGATTTCACCTATGTATAGCTTGGTTGATAGTATATAAAATACTATAAAACGCGTGTTTCTAAAATTTGTTATAATAAGCCTCATGTCAGACAAGAAATCAAAAATGAAAGCAATTCGCGATGAGCTATTTGAGTTTTCAGAATCTCCTTTGTATGAGGAAAGAATCAAAAATAAGGCTTTTCCGGTAATTGGTGAGGGTAGTCATGATGCAAGAGTTATTTTTATAGGGGAGGCACCTGGAAAAAATGAAGCTAAAACCGGTAAACCATTTTGCGGTGCATCAGGAAAAATTTTAGATCAGCTATTGGAACATATTAAGCTTAATAGGGAAGATGTTTATATAACTAATGTTGTTAAGGATCGACCAACAAACAATCGTGACCCAAAACCAGAAGAAATAGAATTATATGCTCCATTTCTAGATAAGCAGATTGGAATAATCCAACCAAAGATAATTGCAACACTTGGGAGATTTTCTATGGAATATATTATTAAGAAATTTGGGCTTGAAGAAAAATTAGAACCAATTAGTAAGATTCATGGAAAGAAAATTAAAATTCCCAATACTGATATGACTATTATTCCTCTTTATCATCCTGCGGTCGCAGTCTACAATAGAAATATGTTAGATGATCTCAAAAAAGATTTTGAAATTCTAAAATAATCAGCTTAAAATAATTAAAAGTTTGGTATAATTTATACTATAAATGAACTTTTTTCTTTTAAAAGAAAATAATAACAATAAAGGTTTCGGATTGGTTGAAACATTAATCGCCGTTACTCTTTTTGTTACTGTTTCAATGGCTGCTTATGGTGGCTTTACTCAATTATTAAAAGGACTTACTTATTTAGAAATAAAAAACGCAGCTATCACGCTTGCTAACGAAAAAATAGAAATTGCTAGAAACCTTCCTTATGATGATGTTGGTGTTGTTGGGGGAATTCCTTCTGGTAAATTGATTCAACAAGAAGAAATTTCTAGAGGAGGATATAATTTTACTGTTGTAACTACTGTTCGTAATATTGATGATGAATATGATGGAACTTTTGAAGGTTCAGAACAAGATGAGTCACCAAATGATTATAAATTAGTTCAAATTGATGTTAGTTGCCAAGCCTGTATTTATGGACAAGAAATGAATTTTTATACAAGAGTTTCTCCACAAAATTTAGAATCTGCGGGTCAAGACGGAGCAATTTTTGTAAGGGTTCTAGACTCATTCGGCCAACCCTTACAAGGTGCAAACATAAATGTTTTCAGTAATGCTACAACCTCAATTAATATAAATGATGTTTCTGACTCCGAAGGCTATTTGAAACTTTATAACATTCCACCGGAATCTGAAGCATATGAAATAACTGTTTCGAAGAATAATTATTCTACAGAACAAACATATACAACTGGTGACCCAAATAATCCCTTACCTAATAAACCACATTTAAATGTTGTCTCAGGCGAAGTTACATCCTCTAGTTTTGCTATTGATAAATTAAGTTATCTTTCTTTAAAAACTCGCGAGGATAGTTGTTCAACAGTTTCAAATGTAGATTTTAATATACACGGATCAAAAACTATTGGTTACGAGGTTTATAAGTTTGATGCTGATTTAAATTCAGGCAACACAGGGAGAATAGATATTGAAGAATTAGAATGGGATAATTATTCAATAGATCTAATAGATAATGATTATGAATTATATGGAGCTAGTTCACTTTTTCCAATTAAAGTTAATCCTGATACAGACCAAAGTGTTAATTTAATTGTTGGTGATAATGATCCAAATATGCTTTTAGTTCAGGTGGAAGACACTTCAACAGGGTTACCCTTGTCTAATGCAGTAGTTACTCTTGAGAAAGGTTCATATGATGAAGAAAAAACAACAGGAAATGGTTTTATAAATCAAACTGATTGGTCAGGAGGAGAGGGGCAAGAGAGTTATAATAATCAAACAAAATTCTCTGAAACAGATAACAATATTGATTATAGTGTTATGGGACAGTTAACGTTAGATTTGTTTTCAGACGAATATGTTTCAGATGGTTATTTAGAGTCCTCAATTATAGATCTAGGAACAACATCTAATTTCATTTCACTTAATTGGCTAAATAATTCTCAACCTGCTAGCACGACCGCAAAATTTCAACTAGCTACAAATGAAATAATAAACGCTTCTACTACTTGGGATTTTGTTGGTCCTGATGGTGATGAGGAGAAATATTATTTAAACTCAGGTGAATCTATTTATTCAGGACATTCGGGAGATAGATATTTAAAGTATAAATTATTTTTAGAAACAGAAGCTACATCTTCAACTCCGCTTATTTCCGATGTTAATTTTACCTATTCATCAGACTGTTTTGCACCAGGGCAAGTAATGTTTAACGGTTTGGATACAGGAACTTATCATTTAACTGTCGAAAGAGAAGGTTATATAACATATGAGATTTTAGATTTAGAAGTAAGTAAAGAATGGGATTTAATTAAGGTCCAGATGACACAATAATTATGTTTTTAATAAAAAATACAAAAAATAGAGGTTTTACATTGGTTGAGATATTAATTTCAATTGGAATCTCATCCTTAATTTTAATTGCCTTGGTTGCTTTTCAATCTAGTATTTTCACTTCAAATAGAATTTTACAATTTGGTCTTCTTAATCAACAAGAAGCAAAAAAAATTATTAGACCTTTTGCAAATGAGGTACGTGGAGCAACCAAGTCTGCTTTAGGTGGGTATCCTATAGATGCAGCAGGGGATTCTATTTTTAGTTTTTATACTGATATTGATGATGATGGTTTAACCGAAAAGATAAAATATTACGTAGAGGGAGGAAGTTTCACAAAAAGTATCATAGAACCTGATCCTGAAACATACGAATATAATGAGGAAAATGAAAAAATAATCAAAGTTATTCATGATGTAATTGATAAACCAATATTTTATTATTACGACTCTAATTATGATGGAACAGCTTCTAGTACACCTCTTACTTATCCTGTAGTTCCTGCTGATGTTAGAATGATAAAAGTAATTGTAGAAATAGACTCTGATCCTTTAAATCCTCCAGAAGCTTTTTCTGTAGAAACACAGGTATCATTAAGAAATCTGAAAGATAATCTATGATCAATTTTTATAAAAAAAATAATAAAGGAATAATTCTTTCAAGTGTTTTCGTTTTTGCAATTATTGCTACGACACTGATTATAGCTTTAACTAGTTGGTTTGGTGTAACTGTAAAATCAATCAGAACTCTTGTTGAAAAAGAGCAAACTTTTCATATTGCAGAAGCAGGTGTTGAATATTATAGATGGCATCTTTCGCATAACCCAGAAGACCTACAAGATGGTACAGGAAGTCCTGGTCCTTATGTTCATGATTTTTATGATAGAGAAGGAAATTTGATTGGAAATTTTTCTCTGGAGATAGAATATGATGCAGGAATTGTAATTGTTGAATCAACTGGTAATGTTATTTCCAATCCTGAACTTTCTAGGACAATTAGAGTGAGATTTTCTCGCCCTTCGGTTATTGAATATGCTTTTTTGTCTGATTCAGATACAACTTTTAGAAATAATACTGAGGTTTTTGGTAAGGTTCATTCCAATGGCGGAATTCGATTCGATGGTTATGCTCATAATTTATTTTCAAGTGCCAAAGCTCAATATGACGACCCTACACATACTGGACCACAAGAATTTGGTGTTCACACCCATTTAGATCCTATTGATCCTCTTCCTCCAAATGATGTTCCTGAGAGGTTGGATGTTTTTTCTGCAGGTAGAGAATTTCCAGTCGAAACGGTTGATTTTCAAGGAATTGTAGCGGATCTTGCTCAAATTCAAGAAGATACACAAGGAGGAGAAGGAATGTATTTCCCTCATTCTGGAGATTTAGGATATGTGGTTGTTTTAAAAATAGATGACACTTTTGATTTATATAAAGTGAAACAGTTAGAAAATTCTCCTGGTAGTTGTGTTAATAAAATAGATCAAGAAGATTGGGGTACTTGGTCATATAAAGATAATGATTTGGGGCAAGGAGCTAACTTTGTTGATAATTATCCTATTCCTGACGGAGAGACATTATTTTTTGAGGATCATGTTTGGGTTCAGGGCCAGATTGATGGTATGAATATTACAATTGCTGCTGCTAGTTTTCCAGATATACCCTCTGATAGAAAAAATATAATAATCAATAATAATCTTTTATATAGTAATTATGATGGAACAGATACTATAGCCTTACTCGCCCAAAATAATATTAATATTGGTTTATTATCAGAAAATGAATTAAGGATAGATGGTGCTCTGATTGCCCAAAACGGACGTGTTGGTCGTTATTATTATAATAAGCCTGGAGGAGGACAAGCATGTGCTACTGAAAAAGAGAGAGATAATTTAACATTATATGGAACAGTTATTTCGAAAGAACAGTTTGGATTTTCTTATTCTGATGGTACTGGTTATAATTTCAAAGAGATAAATTATGATCCTAATCTTTCATTTAATTTACCTCCATCAATACCACTTACGTCTGGACAATATGAACCTATTTCATGGGAAGAAATTACTAATAAATAAAATGAATAGCTAATAATTCAAGACTACCTTAAAAGGGTAGTTTTTTGATATAATTAAGAGATGAAAAATAGAGCTTTCCCACAAACAAAGAAATTAATTGTTGCAAACTGGAAAATGAATCCGGAGTCACTGAAAGAAGCAAAAAAATTATTTACAATTATCAAAAAGAAAAATTTTAATACTAGAAAGTTGATTGCCGTTATTTGTCCTCCATACCTTTTTGAATCAGATTTAGCTATGAACTATAGTGGTGGAAAGTATAAATTTGGTTTTCAAGATATACATTTCGAGAGTGATGAAAAGTCTACTGGTGAAATTTCTACTGAGATGGCAAAAAATTCTAAGGTTGAATATGTAATTATTGGTCATTCAGAACGACGTTACAATGGAGAGACGAATGATTTAGTTTCAAAAAAAATTAATAAAACAATTAAATCAGGAATGACACCTATTGTTTGTATTGGTGAAGAAGAAAGAGATGAACATGGTAGATATCTTCGTTTTATAGAACGGCAAATTTTTGAATCACTAGATGGTATTTCAAAAGTTAATTTAGCAAAAATTGTAATTGCATATGAGCCTATTTGGGCAATTGGAAAAGGAAAAAGTTCTGTAGAAGCACGTGAAATTTATCAAATGACCATTTTTATAAAAAAAATTCTGAATAATTTAGTAGGGAAAAATATAGCTATGAATATTCCAATTTTATATGGAGGTTCTGTTGATGCTGACAATACAAAAGATATTATCGAAATGGGTGAAGTAGATGGTCTACTGGTTGGACGTTCTAGTTTAAACCCCCATATTTTTGGAGATATATTAAATAATTTAGGATAAATTTTTCTGCATTCAGTTTGAAAAATACTTAAAAATTTTCTAAAATATTCTTTGATATTTCTTCAGCCTCACCTTCTTTATATTCATATTTAACCCCATGATAACCATTATCCCCAATAAATCTGGGTAAGACATGAATATGTGCATGAAAAATTACTTGACCAGCCGGTTCCTCATTGTTCATTAAGATATTTATCCCATCTGCATTTAGATTTTTTTTCAAGACTTTCGCAACCTTTTTAACAGAATTAATTAATTCATTAGCTTCCACGTCTGGTAGATCATACAGATCCTTAAAAGGTTTTTTAGGTATAACAAGAGTATGACCTTTAACATTTGGGCTTATGTCCAAAAAAGCAAAAGTATTATTGTCTTCATAAATTTTATGACAAGGAATTTCTCCATCGATTATTTTTTCAAAAAGTGTTTTTTCTGTATTCATTTAGTGTTTTACAATTTATCTTCTATCCTCTAAAATTTCTCTTGCTATTTCTTTAATATCATCACTAATATCACCAAGTTCTTCTGGAATTTGAACATCATAAATTCCATTACCATCATAAATAGCTGTAATACTATGGCTAGATAGTCTACTAATATCCTCTTTTGCTTTTTTTAAAAAGTCCTCTTTTAAATTATCTAGATTAGGTGCTTGTTCCATGTTTTTTGTTTATTCTATTAATAATATGAATTATATAGTATTTATTTTGATAAGGCTAAATATGTTAGAATCAGTGAACAATGAATTATCTAGTTAGAGACGAACTTAATCCTGAAGAAAGAGAAAAACTTAATGAATATTCGGATATAGTGTCACACCTATTATTTCATCGTAATATTATTGATTCTGAATTAGCAAAAGATTTTTTAGATACTGATTATGATAGACATACTCATGACCCTTTTGAATTAAAAGATATGATAAAGGTTGTAAGTCGAATTTTACACGCCATTGAAAATAATGAGAAGATTTGTGTATTTTCTGATTATGATGCCGATGGAATTCCTGGGGCAGTTGTTTTGACGGATTTCTTTCGCAAAATTGGTTATGAAAATTTCTTTTCTTATATTCCCCACCGAAACCGTGAGGGGTTTGGATTGAATAATGGCGCAATTGAAAAAATAATTGCAGACGAGAGTGGAGAGGTAAAAACAAAAGTTCTTATTACGATTGATTGTGGAATTACAGATGTCGAGCAAATTAATAATGCGACAGATGCAGGAATCGATGTAATTATTACTGATCATCATGATCCGAATGGTCATACCTCAAACGCGTTTGCGATTATTAATCCAAAACAGGAAGATTGTAATTATCCAGATTCAAATCTTTGCGGAGCGGGGGTTATTTTTAAAGTAGTTCAAGCATTGGTTAAAACAGTTCGTGAAGAAAAAAAATCACACAAATTTTGGGAGAATATAGAAATAGCTGAGGGTTGGGAAAAGTGGTTGCTTGATATGGTTGGAATCGCGACTCTTTCAGATATGGTTCCTTTGATTGGAGAGAACCGTGTTTTTGCAAAGTATGGTTTGTTTGTAATGCAAAAATCTCCAAGAAAAGGCTTTCAAAAACTTCTTAAAAAAGGTGGAGTAAATCAAAACAAAATAAATGAAATGGATGTCGGATTTACTATTTCTCCACGTATTAATGCCGCTTCTCGTATGGATTCTCCTGAGCTTGCTTATGAAATGCTTTCTACTACTGATGAAATTCGGGCTGTTGAGGTAGTAAAACATTTGGACAAAATTAATAATGAGAGAAAGGGACATGTTGCTGCGATTGTTCGTGATATTCACAAGCAAATTAAGGAACGAATGAAATCTGTTGAAGATGGAAATACGGATGATGCGCTAGGTGAAATTTTAGTTTTTGGAAATCCTAAATGGCAACCGTCTTTGATGGGACTTGTTGCAAGTAAACTGGTTGATGAATTTGGAAAGCCTGCTTTTATTTGGGGGAGAGGTGAAAGCGAAACTTTGAAAGGGTCATGTAGGAGCGATGGAAGTCTTAATCTTGTTGAATTAATGAATAATGTTGATCATGGAATTATTTTTCAATATGGTGGACATGAAATGGCTGGAGGTTTTGAAATAACTGATGATGGGGTTTTTGATTTAGAAAAAGGTTTAAATGAAGCACAAAAGAAAACCAAACTAAATGGTGTTGGGGATTCTGACTTCGGTAAAACCATTGTAGATAAAAAGATTTCAACCGATGAATTAGGTTGGCCGCTCTTTAATGAATTAAATAAACTTGCTCCTTTTGGTGTAGGTAATGCAGTGCCGACTTTTTTGATAGAGAATGCTGATGTTTTAGAAATTAGTTTTTTTGGTAAGGAACAAAATCATTTAAAGATTATTCTTCGCAAAAGTAATGGACAAAAATTTTCTGCTATTCAATTTTTTATGAAAGAAAAAGATAAAGAAAAATTAACAGGTCGCAAAAAAGTTAGTTTGATTGCTAATTTAGAAAATTCAAATTTTGGTGGATATAATGAGTTGAGATTAAGAATTATGGATATTTTAGATTAGTTAAAATAAAATCTTTTTTGAAAACAATGATTATGTTAGTATCTATATAAAGATTAAGATTATTAACGCTTAACAAAAAAACTATGGAACATTACGAAGAAAAAAAATTTGATATTTTAGAACTAAAAGGAATATCAGTACAGAATATAGAGGAGCACTTAAAACTTTATTCAGGTTATGTAAAAAATACTAATAATATTTTAGATAAGGTGGCTGAGCTTTCTAATGATGTTGATACTAATGCCTACACTTTAACCGAGATGCAAAGAAGATTTTCATTTGAATTTAATGGAATGAGAAACCATGAGTACTTTTTTTCAAGTCTAGAAAATGGTCCTTCTGAAATTTCTGAAGGAGATTTGAAATTTTCTATTGAAAAAGAGTGGGGAAGTTTTGACAAATGGTTAGAACTTTTTAAAGCAATTGCAAAAACTCGCGGAGTTGGTTGGGCTATTCTTTATTATGATAAAAATGTAGACAGACTCGTTAATGGGTGGGTAGATGAACAACATCTTGGACACTTAAACGGACTCTCACCAATTCTTTGTCTTGATATGTGGGAACACTCTTTTGTTGCTGATTATCAACCTAGTGGAAAAAGTCAGTATATCGAAGATTTCTTTACTAATTTAAACTGGCAAAAAGTCGAAGAAAATTTCACATCTACAAAGTAAGGTAAATCTTAAAAAATAAAATGAATTTTACAAATATAGAAATATGGGAGAGGGCATTTATTGATCTATGGTCTATTCCACATTTCTTTTTTGGTTTTGCTGGTGTTTATCTTTTACAAAAAATTGGTTTTAAAAAAAATGAAGCTTTTATTATTACAGTAATAGCAATTCTTTGGGAATTTGTAGAGGTTTTTGTGAAAATAGAAGAAGCTTTAACAAATAGATTTGTTGATGTCTTACTTACTATTTCTGCATTATTCATTCTAATTATTTTACAAAAAAAGGGTTTTAAACGAATAAATAAACTATTAAAATGGAGTCTAATAATTTTTATTGCCGTTTCAGTTTTTGGCTGGGCTGCTTTTTTAATAAGGGTTTTGTAATCAAGAAACTAATTTAAAAGTTGCAAAAGAAAATTTTGAAAAGAACTCAACAATAACAAGGATGTAATGTAAAAATAAATAGGGAGGGTAAGCGAAAATTAAACCTAAAGTCTGGTTTAAAAAACTTGCTAGTCCAGCAATAAAACCTAACAACATTGTAACTGGTATTACTTGTAATGTAACAATATTTACAATGGGAGCGACGATAGATATTTCACCAGTCATCTTTGCCAAGAAAGGTAGAACAGCAATTTGTGTTGATAGGGTGGCACTAGTAATTTCACGAATCTCAAATTTTTTTGGTAGGAATTTTATAAACCTTTTTACAAAATCAGAAAAGTTAATCAGTCCAATTGTTGCTAGAAATGAAAGCTGAAAAGATGGATCATGTAATAGAATTTCTGGATTATGAAATACCCTCAATGAGCCAGAAATAAAAAGAGCTCGGTTAACATTATAGTTTTGATTTGAAAGGCGAGATACTAAAGCAAGAATAGTCATTATTGTTGAACGAATAACTGTTGCACCAGAACCAACCATTATTGAAAAAATAATTACTGAAAAAATACCCAGTGACGCAGACGCTATTCTCGGCAGAAAACCCAAGACTCTAAAAATTGCTTCTGCAATAATTGTTATATTGTATCCAGACAAGACAACAATATGAATAAGTCCCACTTCTCTAAATTTTTCTTCTAGATCCCTACCAAGAGATCTTTTGGTTCCCAATAAAATACCACCAAGTAATTCAGATTCGGGGGACGGCATTATTTTCTGGACTTCTTCTAGAAATGAATTTTTAATTAAAAATATTGATCTATTTAGATTAAAATACGGTCTCTTTATTAATTCGATTTTGGGGTAATAAGTACTACTATAAACATTGTCTTTTGCGAGATAGTTAATGTAATCAAATTCTATACCATTTTCATTTTTAAAATTTTCTGGTAATTGAATTTTTCCTGTTACTTTTATTTTGTCCCCAGTCTTATACTCAGGAAAATGATTGGTCACAGCTAATATATTTTCATCTGTTTTTATAACTGCATCTTTTAAAATAATTTTCGAAATTTTTATTTTTAACCTCGAATTAAAAGCACGAATATCTATTTCTCCAGAAATCTCACCGTGTATTTCAATTTTTTGATCAATAAAATAAGATATTTGAGGTTCATGTTCAAGGGAATTTATTCTCCATAAAGTCATTGAAAGGGAACAAAAAAATATTACTATTAAAATAATTAAACTATTGTTTTGTAGATATTTTGAATTAAGTTTTAAATTTGTTTTACTTGAAAAGTTAATAAACAATAAAAGGTTTATTACAATTAATAATATTAAGTAAATTAAACTAACTATGTTTGTAATATAGTTAGAAATTAAAACGGAAGAAATTATTCCAAAGATAAAAGAGTGAACAAAATATTTCTTCGCCTCCTAATATTATTAAATTAAGTTAAATTTTTAATAAAGAAAAAGCCACCATCAATTGATGGTGGCTGTATTTTCCAAACTTTCAACTGTAGAAAATCTGCCATAATCGACTAATACAATTTTTCCACAAGATAACTTACCAAATTGCTTCGAGTCATCTGTTTCACAACACTGATTATTAAAAAAAGATGGGACATTGGGTCTACCTTTTTCAAACTCTGACTCTGTCACCTCCAGAGCTCTTTCCTGAATTATTATCCAGCCAGAAAAATAAATTTTGACTGTTGGAATAACTCTTGAATCCTGTGTTTTGTTGTAATAATAAAATTCTCTCTTGTTTGAATATAATCCAGCTAAGAAATCATTTCTAAAAGCATCAAAATAGTTTTTACCATATTTTTCTAAAAACTTTCTATATCTTTTAGGACTTAGAATAAATGAAATTATTCTAAAAAAATGTCTTATCGGTCTGACTTTACCTATTTTGTATGCGTAATCATTGTGTAAAATTACAAATCTTGTAACTCCTTGTTTTAATCTCAAATTAACCTCCTTATTTAAATGTTCTAATTATTATTAAAAATTACTTTAAATTTTGATTAAGTCAAATCTATTGTTTTACACCCCAGCTTCTAATAATTTCATTTTGGTCTTCTTTTGAAACTGCTTTCCTAAAGCGTGCACCTGATTTTCCATCAACTCTTTCTTTGCAATCTGACCACGTATAATGAATTCGTAGTTCTCCATCAACAAGAGATAAATATGAATAAGCTTTTGTATTTTTTTTCATTTCTGCACTTGGAGAAATTTGTTCAGTTGTTGGTTGAGTCAGGTCAACAGGATAATCTTTAATACTTCCTTTGAATAAGTTTATTTTTTCATCGTCAGCTAAACAAGTTGCAAGAGTGTCCACTCTCTCGTTAGCTGAATGCCCTGCGTGACCTTTTACTTTTTTCCATTCAATTTTACGATCTTTAGTAAGTTTCATTAATTTCTCCCAAAGATCTTTATTTAAAACATCACCACCAGCTGCAGTTTTCCAACCCTTTGAACTCCATCCAAAAACCCATTTTGTAATTCCATTTATTAAATATTCAGAGTCAGTAAATAGACGAATAGCATGTTCAGTTCCTGTTTCAGATAGTGCAGATATAGCCGCTAATAACTCCATTCGGTTGTTGGTAGTTTTATTATCACGTCCAGCGAGTTCTACAACATTATGTCCTTTTAAAACAATTGCACCCCAGCCACCTGGACCCGGATTTCCTCGACTAGATCCATCCGTATAAATTAAAATTTTATCATTCATGTTTGTAGATTTTAGCATAAAATAAAAAGTATCTGAAAAAAAATGTAATAAAAAATCCCGTGCGAGCACGGGATTTTGGGGTAGTGTAAACAATGCTTAACCAGCTTTTAGAGTTGATTCACCAAGAGCTTTTCTACTATAAACAGAGCAATGTAGTTGTTCTGTAGTGTGAAAAAAAGAATACTTGAGCATTTTGATTTTAGTGTCTTCTGAGATTTCTTCCCAGAAAACACTATTTCCTAATGTTTTTGTGTCAGCTCCTGTGTGTTTCTTAATCCAATCAGAAAAGTCATCTGCACTACTGAAAACCTTCGCGTGAGTATCGTAACCATTACGACTCTGAGCTTTCAATGGAAAGTCTGTTATAACACAGACCCCATCGGAAATAGGGTTAAACCCTTTTACATCTTTTAAGTATGCCAACATTGTCATTTGATTGACATGAGTGATCTTCTTTTCTTTGGTTGGTTTTTCCAACATATATTACCTCCTTTGTTTAATGTACTTATATATAGATCTACTGATTTGCAGAAATATACGAAGGATTAATATAACAGCTATTTAATAAAAGTCAATATATTATAGAGTAAAGAAAAAAGTCCTGTATACCATTGGTATACAGGACTTGAAACATTAACAATTAAGCCTTGGCAGCAAAACAAGGTGTAGAATTCGGATAACCCGGCTTCTCTTCATTTTTCCTGAATACGCATGTATCCAGACCATGAAGTGTAGCATCGATATCTTTTTCAGTTTGTGCCCGACGAATCATTTTCACTGACCCATCGATCCCTAGTAAAAGGTCTGCTGGTTTAGTACGACTATTGTATTCGTCAGAACCAGTTTCTTTATGAGCACCAGTGTTTTGAATGATAATAAAGTCACCTTTTTGTATCGTTGGTAATTCACGCTGGTCTGCAAATCTTCCATTGTTTTCACAGAGAGAATCACAAATACTTACTACTGCAGTTCCTTCTATTCGGACCTGATGACCGTATCCAGAAATCACATCGATATGATGATAACCATCACTCTCAAAGCCATAAAGCTTTGGACGAGCAATTGCATTTGTGTTTACATCAACACCGACAATTTTTTGATATTTGTGATATACACCACGAACTTTTGCTACAAGAACAGCGTGTGGACCAGTGATGTATCGTCCACACTCCATGTTGAAGTCTGGATTCCAACCATGTTTGTCACCAAACTTTTCAAAAGTCTCCTTTGTCCAAGCGCCAAGCTCTTCAATAGGAAATTCTGATTGTTCAGGTTTGTATGGTGTACCAATTCCACCACCCATATTCACGAACTTGATTTGAATACCAAGATCACTATGTATCATTTCAGTTACTTCGAGAAGCATACTAATTGTTTCTTGAATGTATTCAATATTCAAAGAATTTGATGCAATCATTGTGTGAAGACCAAAATCCGTTGCACCAAGCTCTTTAGCTTTTCTGTATGCATCCACAATTTTTTCATGTGGGATTCCATATTTTTGACCTTCTGGATCACCGAATTTTGCAGCTGTTGAACCAGAGGTTCTTCGTGGGCCGGGATTGTATCTGAAACAGATTGTTTCAGGAAGTTGTCCACCATTTAATTTTGCAACAGTATCAATCATTGAAATATCATCAATGTTGATAATAACTGGTGTGCTAACATGATTGATTCGTAATGCTTCCTCGAACTCCTCTGTCGAGGTGTTATTTGAGGTAAACATTATTTTTGCATTTACTAATCTTTCTCCGCTCGGAAAAGTCTTTTTGCAAAGCATGATTTGATCCTCAGCTTTGTGTAGCTCCCGAATAGAACTACAATCAAAACCAAAACCATTTTCGGTCATAATTTCCAAAATCGAAGGATTAGGCTCAGCTTTAACAGCATAAAAGTTCATAAAACCAGGAACTCCTTTAAAGGCGTTTTTTAGTCTTTTACAAGTCTGATCAATACCAGACTCATCGAATATGTGAAAAGCACCTTTAAATGCTTCGTGTAATTTTGCAGCTATTGGCCACAAACGGTGTTTGAATGAATTTGATATAGGCATTCTTTATCTCTCTTTCTATTTGTTGTTATTTTTATGTGAAGAACGAAAAACTTTTGCTTTTCTAATACGTAAAACTACAATATTTTTAAGTAAAGTCAAATTTAGCCTTTAATAATTGTTTATTTTTTCTTCATTAAAAATTTATTTAAATATGTTTAATTAATACAGACAATTATTTATGAAAAAAGTTTTAAATTTTACAACTCTGTTCCTTTTCATATTTTTTATAATTTGCACACTTTTTTTAATCCAAATATTTTATAAATCTCAACAACAAAAATTCCTGAAGATTGTATTTTTAGATGTAGGACAGGGAGATGCTATTTTTATTGAAACACCAAATGGTTTCCAAACTTTAATAGATGCAGGTCCTGATTCTACTGTTGTTAGATCCATTTCTAAATTCTTATCATTTTATGATCGTTCTATAGATTTTTTAATTGCCACACACTCAGATGCTGACCATGTCGCTGGGTTTGTTGATGTGATAAATAGATTCAATATAAAATCTTTTGGGCAAAATTCAGTTTTCGATTCTGACGGTCTTAATACAGAAATAAATAATCTAATTGAATTGAATAAGATAGACAAATATTTTTTGCATACTGGGAATAAAATTATTCTAGATGAAGAAGAAAATATTTATATTGAAATACTTTGGCCAGAAAAAGACTTACAAGAAAAAGATAATAATGATAATTCTGTAATAACTAAAATTGTTTATAACGAAGTATCAGTTATGTTAACTGGGGATGCATCAATTGATATTGAAGAAAAACTAATTCAAAGTTTTGGAGATGATTTTAATGAGAAAACTTCACCTACTAAAAATTACCTAAAATCAAATATTTTAAAAGCAGGCCACCATGGCTCTAAAACTTCTACCTCTCAAGATTTTTTAAGTATTATTAACCCGGAACATGTAATTATTTCAGCAGGGAAGGATAATAGATTCGGTCACCCACACCAAGAGGTGATAGAAATAATAGATGATTTCCAAAAAAGTCATGAACAAAACAAAAAAATCCTAGAAACATCTGTTCTAGGATCTATTGAATTTAGGAGTGATGGTCAAACCATCTGGCTCGTTGAATAGACTAGTTTAATAAACCAGCTTTTTTTAATGTTTTGAAAGCACCGTTCTTGTTGATAGTTTTAATACCTTTTGTAGAAACAGTAACTGTTACATTTTTGTTAACTTCTGGCACAAAGATTGTTTTCTTTTGCAGGTTAACTTGTCTTCTTTTTTTACCACCAGGGTTGAATTGTGTAGCACGAGTTCTGTTTGAATATTGACCTCCTACTCTTGATTTCTTACCTGTGATTTCGCATGTTCTTGCCATAATTTCGTTGTCCGCCCATAATAGCAGATCATTTTTGTTTGTAAAGACTTTTTTGACTTATTCTTATAAAAGTTTAAAATTCACTCAATATATATGGAAGCAACATTTATCTTTTCAATAGCAATATTAATAATGTCAGTGGTTATTCATGAGGTAGCTCATGGTTACGCTGCTTTGTGGTTAGGAGATGTTACAGCAAAATACGCAGGACGACTTACATTAAATCCAATAAAACATATAGACCCGCTAGGTTCTATTATATTGCCTGCAATCATGATTATTTTACCGGGAAACTTTATTTTTGGTTGGGCAAAACCAGTTCCATATAATCCATATAATTTAAAGAATCAAAAATGGGGCGAACTAATCGTCGCAGCTGCGGGGCCTCTTTCGAATGTTGTATTAGCTACATTCTTTGGGTTACTAATTCAACTCTCTCCTTTATTAGGTTTACCTGGATCTTTTGTTGAAATAGCTCTTTCAGTAGTTTTAATAAATCTGGTTTTAGCTATTTTTAACTTGATGCCGATTGCTCCACTTGATGGTTCAAAGATTTTACATGCATTGCTACCAGCCGATAAAGCTGTTGCATATATGAATTTTGTTGAGAGATATAGTATTTTTCTTTTGATTTTCTTCATCTTTATAGTGTGGGACGTGGTATTGAGAATAGTTCTCTTATTGGCAGAATTATTAACAGGAATTAACTTAATCTAAAATTTTAATTTTGGATTCAAACTATTCCTTATCGTAAAGTTATAAAAGCTCTTGCAATTTCTGACAGCTTCTGCTACATTATCGTCTACTTATGCCAACAATAAATCAACTGGTAAAGAAAGGAAGAAAAAAAGTTAGCCGTAAATCAAAAGCGGTTGCTTTGACTCGTGGTTTCAACTCAGAAAAGAACAAACCAACTTTCTATAACTCACCATTCAAAAGAGGAGTTTGTACAAAGGTTACAACAAAGACACCTAGAAAACCTAACTCAGCTGTTCGTAAAGTTGCTCGTGTTCGTTTAACAAACGGAATGGAAGTAACAGCCTACATTCCAGGAATGGGTCACAATCTACAAGAACACTCAGTTGTCCTATTACGTGGAGGACGTGTAAAGGACGTTAACATTCGTTATACAATTGTTCGTGGTGTTCTGGATGCAGAAGGTGTTCAAAACAGAAATAACTCACGTTCACGTTACGGAGCTAAAAAACCCAAAGGAGAATAATAAATAAATTTTAATAAATCATGAGAGGACCAGTAAAAAATAGAAATATTGCAAAAGCAGATGATAAATACAACTCAGAAAAAGTTGGGAAATTTATCAATCATTTAATGCACGATGGAAAGAAATCAGTTGCTACAAGAGTAGTATACGATGCTTTTGAAATCATTAAAGAACAAGAAAAAGTAGAAAACCCACTAGAAGTTTTCGAAACAGCTCTAAAAAACATTTCTCCTATGGTTGAAGTTCGTTCTCGTAGAGTTGGAGGTGCTAACTACCAGGTTCCACGTGAAGTTCGTCCAGAAAGAAGAACCTACCTAGGAATGAACTGGCTACTAGTTTCAGCAAGAAGTGGAAAAGGAAAGCCTATGGCTAAAAAACTTGCAGAAGAAATTATTCTTGCATCAAAAGGTGAAGGTGAAGCTGTTAAGAAAAGAGAAAACACTCATAAAATGGCAGAAGCCAACAAAGCGTTTGCTCATTTTGCTTGGTAAAGAGAGTAACTATTTATATATTTTAAAAAACGACATAATAATGTTGTTTTTTTATTTAACTAATATATAGTAGGTGTAATGTTTTTTAGTATTAAAAATAAAAAAGGTTTTACGTTAATAGAGTTATTGGTTGTAGTATCTATTATATCCTTACTATCAAGTGTAGTTATTACTGAACTTACTAAGAGTAGAAATAGAGCTAAAATGACAGCATCCTTTGAAGAAGTATCACTTTTGAAAGAAGCTATTATTTTAGCTCAAGGTAATTCGAGTAAAACATTGAGACAAATAACAGGCAGTAATTGGACTATGGGTTCAAGTTGTAGAAATAGAGATATAAAAAACGTTACTGATTCATGTTATACAAGATGGGTTACAGCTGTTGATAAAATAATTGATGCCGCTGGTCCAGTTTATGATGATATAGAAACATCTTTATATAGAGATGAATGGGGAAGCCCATATTTAATAGATGAAAATGAAGGTGAGACATCCACTTATTGTAGAAGAGATGTATTGAATATAGTTGGTCCTGATGGAATTTATAATACTTCTGACGATATTAGAATTAATTTACCATATACTGGGTATGGTCAACAAAACTGTAATAATTAATTTTCTTGATTTAAAACTTATTTTAATGTAATCTTTCCTACAAGCGAGAGATTTCTCAAAGACTTTTTCTTTGCTTTTTTATTATCAACGGTAGTTATACTGCCACAATTAAATTTAATTAAAAATATATTATTATGAAACGTGATTATCCACTAAATAGAGTAAGAAACTTCGGTATTATTGCTCACATCGATGCCGGTAAAACTACCACATCAGAAAGAATTCTTTTCTATACAGGAGTTTCTCATAAAATTGGAGAAGTTCATGAAGGAGAAGCAGTTATGGACTGGATGGAACAAGAAAGAGAAAGAGGTATTACTATTACTTCTGCTGCTACAACAGCTTTCTGGACTCCAACTTATAAAGAAATTACAGACGACGAAGCAAAAGTTCGTTTCAATATTATTGATACACCAGGTCACGTAGACTTCACAGCTGAAGTTGAAAGATCTCTAAAAGTTCTAGACGGTGGTGTTGTTGTATTCGATGGTGTTGCCGGAGTAGAACCACAATCAGAAACAGTTTGGAGACAAGCTGACAAATATGGAGTTCCAAGAATTTGTTTCATTAATAAACTTGATAGAACTGGAGCAAGCTTTGAGAAATCATTCCAATCTATTATTAGAAAACTTACACCAAACGCTGTTCGTGCTCAACTTCCTTGGGGAGCAGAAGAAGAATTAAAAGGTGTAGTTGATCTTATGACAATGAAAGCTTACACATTCGAAGGTGAAATGGGTAATAAAGTAATTGAGCAAGAAATTCCAGCAGAATTAAAAGAAGAAGCAGATAAATACAGAAGTGATTTTATTGAAAAAATTGTTGAGCAAGACGATGTTTTAATGGAAAATTTTCTAGCAGGAGAAGAAATTCCAATGGATAAACTGAAAGCAGCTCTAAGAAAAGGAGTTATCGCAAATGAAATAATTCCAGTCTACACAGGTTCAGCGCTAAAAAACGTTGGTGTGCAAAAAGTTCTCGACGCAGTTGTTGATTATCTACCAGCCCCAACAGATGTTCCACCAATCAAAGGAACCGATCCAAAAACAGGAGAAGAGATTGAGAGAGAATCTTCAGATGAAGCACCATTCTCTGCTCTTGCTTTCAAATTGCAAACTGATCCATTCGTTGGGCAACTTACTTTCTTCCGTGTTTATTCAGGAACAGTCTCAGCCGGATCTTATGTATACAACTCAACAACAGGTAAGAAAGAAAGACTGGGTCGTATCTTGAGAATGCATTCAAACGACAGAGAAGAAGTGGAAACAGTTTACGCTGGAGAAATTGCAGCGGCTGTTGGACTTAAAGAAACAACTACTTCTGACACATTATGTGATGAAGCTAATCCAATTGAACTTCATAAGATTGATTTTGCAGAACCAGTTATTTCTATGAGAATCGAACCAAAGACTAAAGCTGACCAAGAAAAAATGGGTATGGCTTTGAAAAGACTTTCAGATGAAGACCCAACTTTCCGTGTATCATCAGATTCTGAAACTATGGAAACTGTTATTTCTGGTATGGGTGAACTTCACTTAGAAATTCTAGTAGATAGAATGAAAAGAGAATTCAACGTGGAAGCAGATGTTGGTAAACCACAAGTTGCTTATCGTGAAACTATTAATGGTTCAGGTGAAGCAGAGCATAAATACTTGAAACAATCAGGAGGTAAAGGACAATATGGACATGTTAAAATTAGAATCAAACCACTTGATAAAGATGTTGATGAAGAATCATTACCTAAGAATATTAAAAGAGACGCTGGATTTGAATTTATTAACTCAATCAAGGGTGGAGCTATTCCTGCAGAATTTATTCCAGCTTGTGAAAAAGGATTTAAAGAAGCTATGAGTCGCGGTATCGTTGCTGGATATAAAATGACTGATGTTTCAGTTGAACTATATGATGGTTCTTATCATGATGTTGACTCATCTGAAATTGCTTTCAAACTTGCTTCATCAATTGCTTTCCAGGAAGCAGCTAGATTAGCGAAACCTGTTCTTCTAGAACCTATTATGAAAGTTGAAGTTACTGCACCAGAAGAGTTTACAGGTGATATTACAGGTAACCTTTCATCAAAACGTGGATCAGTTGAAGGAATGGATGATCAAGGAAACGGAATTACTACAATACACTCAAGGGTTCCTTTGTCAGAACTATTCGGATACACAACTACTCTTCGTTCTATGACTCAAGGTCGTGGTCAAGCCACAATTGAGCCAGATCATTACGAAATTGTTCCAGCTAATGTCGCAGAAGACATTAAGGTAGGGAAGGCTTAATAGTAAACCCCAAAACGCCCTAATTATTTATAGACACGTGTTCACTTCTACGAAGTGCCACTCTGCTCGGACTAAAACGTCCTGCGCAAGGTCTATAAATAATTAGAGCGTTTTTTGTTGTGTAAAAGCACTTAAATTCCATTGACACAACTCTATCTTTTGATAAGATAATTCATACGCAGATTTGCGCTTTTTTGTTATTGAATCTATCAATACAAATTCGCAACTATGTGGGGACGACTTTCTAGCAGACATTCTCGTGCTTTGCTAAAAGGTCATCAAATTACGACTTAAAAATCGTTACTTATTAAAAATTAATTATAAATAAAAAATTATTATGTCAGATTTTGAAAGAACAAAACCACACGTTAACGTTGGAACAATTGGACACGTTGACCATGGTAAAACAACTTTAACTGCTGCACTTCTAACAACATTGAATGCTGCAGGTGAAGGTTATTCATCACAAATGAAGGACGTTGCCGCTATCGACAAGGCTCCCGAAGAAAAAGCTAGAGGAATTACAATTTCACTTTCTCACTCAGAATATGAAACACCTTCTAGACATTATGCTCACATTGATGCTCCAGGTCACGCCGACTACATCAAAAACATGATCACAGGTGCTGCTCAAATGGACGGTGCTGTTCTTGTAGTAGCTGCTACTGATGGTGTTATGCCACAAACAAGAGAACACATCCTACTTGCAAAACAAGTTGGTGTTCCAAAGATTATCGTTTTCCTAAACAAATGCGACATGGTTGACGATGAAGAAATGATTGAACTTGTTGAAGAAGAAGTTCGTGAATTACTAACTGCACAAGGATTCGACGGAGAAAATACTCCAGTAGTAAGAGGATCAGCTCTAAAAGCTCTAGAAGGAGATGATACTTGGAAAGCAAAAGTTATGGAACTTGCAGGTCATTTAGATTCATACATTCCAGAACCAGAAAGAGAAACAGAAAAACCTTTCCTTATGCCAGTTGAAGACGTATTTTCAATTGAAGGTAGAGGAACTGTTGTAACAGGTAGAATCGAAAGAGGTAAAGTTAAAGTTGGTGAAGAAGTTGAAATCGTTGGAATCAAAGATACATCAAAAACAACAGTTACTGGTGTTGAAATGTTCAACAAATCTCTACAAGAAGGTCTAGCAGGAGATAACGCTGGTCTACTAGTAAGAGGTCTTAAAAAAGATGATATTCACAGAGGACAAGTTTTAGCATTCCCAGGATCTATTACACCTCACACAGAATTTGAATCAGAAGTGTATATTCTTAAGAAAGAAGAAGGAGGTCGTCACACACCATTCTTCTCAGGTTATAAACCACAGTTCTACATGAGAACTACAGACGTAACTGGAGAAGTTACTCTAGCAGAGGGTGTTGAAATGGTTATGCCAGGAGATACAGTTACTTTCAAAGTAAAACTATCTGCACCTATCGCGATGGAAGATCAACAAAGATTTGCTATTCGTGAAGGAGGTAAAACTGTTGGAGCCGGAGTTATTACAAAAGTCGTAGCTTAATCTATTAAAGCTTCCTTTCCTAAGACAGGATATTAGTCACTTTTAAAAAGAGGAACTAAACCACTGGCTTTGTGAGAGTTAATCAGTAAAATATGTCAGATAAAAAAACTAAAGATACAGCTAGATTAAGAATCAGAGTTCGTGCTTACGAAAGCAAGATCCTTGATTCTTCTGTAAAACAAATTATGGATACTGCTCTACGTTTTGGAGCAGAGGTTTCAGGACCAATTCCATTACCAACAGAAATTAAAAAATATACTGTTAATCGATCTTCCTTTGTTTACAAGGACGCACGAGAACAATTCGAAATGAGGGTTCACAAAAGATTGATTGACATTATTAACCCTGATAACAAGGTAATCGAGTCTCTAACAAACTTGTCATTACCGTCAGGAGTGAACATCGACGTTAAAATGATTTAAGGTCATGTAGGTTAGTCAGGAATGACAAACTTACCTCTGATCGCTCAGCCGTAAAGTTCTTCATTGAACTTTACGGATTGAGTTTTAACTAAAAAGAATTAAAAGTGTTGACATTATGCTCAGTTTAGATTAATCTCTATATCTAATTGATATCTAAATTGCATTGCAGATTAGACGCTTATCAAAAAACAAAAAATGAAAGTATTATTGGGAACAAAAGAACAAATGACACAAATCTTCTCTGAAGAAGGTAAAGTGTTTCCTGTAACTGAAATCAAAGCAGGTCCAGTAGTTGTGACTCAAGTTAAAACAACTGATAAGGATGGTTATGAGGCTGTTCAGGTTGGATATGGAACAAAGGCCGCAAAAAACATCAACAAGCCACAACTAGCTCAATTCAAGGATATGGGTAACTTCCGTTATTTAAAAGAATTTCATCTTCCAATTACAGAAGAAACAAAAGTTGGAGAATCTATTGATGTAAATACTTTTGAAGTGGGAGATAAAGTTAGAATCGCATCTTTTTCAAAAGGTAAAGGTTTTCAAGGTGTTGTTAAAAGACATGGCTTCAAAGGAGGACCTAGAACTCATGGACAAAAGCACTCAGAAAGAGAACCTGGATCAATTGGTGCAACTGGACCACAAAGAGTATTCAAAGGAACTCGAATGGGAGGTAGAATGGGTAACGATAGAGTTACAATCAAGGATGTAGAAATCATCAAGATTGATACTGAAAATAACAGAATTTATGTTAAAGGAGGTGTCCCAGGGAGAAGAGGAACATTAATCGAAATTCAAGGATAGTATTATGAAATTAGCAATTTACGACAAAAAAGGTAAAGAAATTGAACAGGTAGAATTACCAAAGGATATTTTTGAAGTTCCTTTTAATGCTGACTTGGTTCACCAAGTAGCTACTTCAATGGCTTCAACATCTAGATCAAACACTGCACACTCAAAAGACAGAGGAGATGTTCGTGGTGGAGGTAAAAAACCTTGGAGACAAAAAGGAACAGGACGTGCTCGTCATGGTTCTTCAAGATCACCTATTTGGGTTGGTGGAGGTGTTACTTTTGGTCCAACTAACGAAAGAAACTACATCAAGAAAGTAAATAAAAAGACAAAAGCTAAAGCTCTTGCAACTATTCTTTCTCAAAAAGTTCGTGACAATGAACTTATTCTAGTAGATTCAATTTCAACAGATGAAATCAAAACTAAAACTGCGGTTTCAATTATTGATTCACTTGCAAAAAACGATTCACTAAAAGAATTAAAAACAAAGAAAAATAATGCAGCTATCTTCTCATTATCAGAAAGAGAAGAACAAACAGAAAAAAGTTTCAGAAACATTGATAATATTAGATTAGACCTTACTCAGAACCTAAACATTACTGATTTATTAAAATACAAATATCTTGTTTTAATAAACCCAAAACAAAGCTTTGAAATTTTAGAAGAGCGTGTTAAAACAAGTAATAAATAATTATGGCTTTATTTGGAAAAAACAAAAAGAAAGATGAAAAAGTAGCAGAAAAAACTGTAGAGAATAAATCTTCAGCTAAAAAAACATCAGTTAAAAATGTAACAAAGAAAAAACCTAAAAAAACAGCAACTAGAAGAACAACTAATAAAAAATCTCTACAATCAGGAGCGGTTTCAAAAAGAGATTTATCCTGGGTACTAAAAGGTCCAAGAATTACAGAAAAGGGGGCAGTACTTGCAGAAACTAATAATGTCTATACATTCGATATTGATTCACGCGCTAACAAAATTGATGTTAAAGATGCTATCGTATCAATTTACAAAGTAGAACCAGTAAAAATTGCTATGACAAGGGTTCCATCTAAAAAAGTTCAAGTTCGTGGACAAAGAGGAAAACTAGGAACAAAATCAGGTGGTAAAAAAGCCTACATTTACCTTAAAAAGGGAGAAAAGATAGAATTTGTTTAAAAAGTAGAAAATTATAAGAAAAAATTATGAAAAAGTTTAAACCAACATCACCAGGTAGAAGAAATATGAGTGTTATCGAACACAAGAAAGTTCTTACTGCTAAAAAACCAGAAAAGTCACTAACAAGAGGTCGTAAAAGAGCTGTTGGACGTAACTCAGCTGGTCGGATCACTACTCGTCACAAGGGAGGAGGTGTAAAAAGAAAGTATCGTGAAATAGATTTTAAATACAACAAGCACGATATTCCTGCAAAAGTTGCAACTATTGAATATGATCCAAACAGAAATGCTTATATTGGATTATTAAACTACGCTGATGGTGAAAAAAGATATATAGTAGTTCCTCAAAAAATAAAAGTTGGAGATGAATTACTAGTTTCCGAAAATGCAAAGGTTAAACTAGGAAATAGATTACCTCTTTCTAAATTGCCAGTTGGAACATTTGTATATAATGTTGAACTTAAACCTAATAATGGAGCAAAATTAATTCGTTCAGCAGGTTCTTATGCAGAAGTTGTTGCGCAAGACGGTGATGTTACTCAATTGAAAATGCCCTCAACAGAAATTCGTAAAATTAGATCAAATTCTTGGGCTTCAATTGGAGAAGTTTCAAATCCAGAATATAGACTAAGAAACTGGGGGAAAGCCGGTCTTAAAAGAAAGAAGGGTATCAGACCAACAGTTAGAGGTTCTGTTATGAACCCCGTAGATCACCCTCATGGTGGTGGTGAAGGTAAACAAGGAATTGGATTGCGTCGTGGTCCTAAAACTCGCCAAGGTAAGCTTGCATACGGAGTTAAGACAAGAAAACCAAAGAAATACTCAAACTCTAATATCGTTAAGAGAAGAAAAACAAAACGATAAAATAAAAAACCACCTCATATGAGGTGGTTTTTTATTATCAAAATATTTTTATGTAACTTAATTTAAGAAAAAGTTGTAAAAACATTGACAACTTTGAATCCTTTGCTAATATAACGTCCAAGCTCTTAAGAGGGTTTTTTTCTTTCGAAGAAAACCTTCTTATAAATAGAGGTAATAACCTCAACTGAGTTTAAGAAAAAACTATGACACGATCACTAAAAAAAGGTCCTTATGTGGACGAAAAACTTTTAAAGAAAATCGAAGGGAAAAAACCAGCAGACACTGGGTCTATTAAGACTTGGGCAAGAAATTCACAAATCTCTCCAGAGATGGTTGGATTCACCTTTGGTGTGCACAATGGTAGAACACATACAGACGTTTTAGTAACAGAAGAAATGGTTGGTCATAGACTAGGAGAATTCTCTCCAACTAAAAAATTCCTTAGACATGGAGGTAAGATGCAGAAAGAGCTTGAACAAGCTAAAAGAGAGTCTGAAATTACTGCAGCAAAAGCAGCCAAAGCAAGTGCATAATAAATAACCATGATTAAAGCAGAACTAAAAAATCATAGACAATCTCCAAGAAAAGTTAGACTAGTAGCTGACTTGATTAGAGGTAAAAAAGCAGAAGATGCTCTTACTCTTTTAACTTTCACAGTTAAAAGAGCTTCAGACCCAATCAGAAAACTTTTAGAGTCTGCTATTGCAAACGCCAGTCATAATTTTGATATTAAAGTAGGAGACTTGTTTGTAAAGGAAATCAGAGTAGACGAAGGACCAACATTAAAAAGATTCAGAGCAAGAGCTCATGGTCGTGCTTCTTCAATCAGAAAAAGAACAAGTAGAGTTCTAATTAATTTAGATACAAAAGAATCTGCTCCAAAAGCAAAGAAAAATACAAAGAATATAGAAAAAGAAGAAAAAACAGATAAAAAAGAAGTTAAGAAAACTACAACTAAGAAAGCACCAACAAAAAAGGCGTCATCTAAAAAAGTAACTAAAACAACTAAGAAATAATTATGTCACATACAGTTCACCCATATTCACATAGACTAGGAATTATCAGAGATTGGAAATCTCGCTGGTTTGGTGATGGTAAAAAATATCGCCAAAACCTAAAAGCCGATACTCTAATCAGAAAATTTGTTTTTGATCGTCTAGAAGGAATGTATGTTGCTTCTGTGGAAATTGAAAGAAACAAAGAAACATTTAGAATAATTATTCAATCATCACGTCCAGGTCTTATTATTGGTCGTTCAGGTGAGGGGGCAGATAAATTAAGAGCAGACATCGAAAAATTCATGAAAAAGCAAAATCTTCAAGATGAAGGTGTTTCTCTTAAAATTGATATTGAAGAAGTAAAATCTCCAGAATCAAATGCTATGATTGTTGCTCTTCAAATAAAGGAAATGCTTGAAAAGAGAATGGCTTTCAGAAGAGTAATGAAACAAACTGTAGAAAAAGTTATGGCGAACCGTGACGTTAAAGGTGTTAGAATCAGAATTGCAGGTCGCTTGAACGGAGCTGACATGGCTAGAACAGAAGATTTAATGAAGGGGCAAGTTCCACTTCAAACTTTCCGTGCAGATATTGATTATGCCAATGTTAGAGCAAAGATTGCCCAAGGAGACCTTGGTTTAAAAGTATGGATTTATAGAGGTGAAGTATTCGATAAATAAAAAATTATGGCGTTATTCCCTAAAAAAGTAAAACATAGAAAATGGCAAACTGGTCGTCAGCACCCAGACAAGATTAATACTCCTGCAACAAGAGGCGTTACTATCAGTTTTGGTTCACATGCATTAAAAGCAACAACACCAGCCAGAGTAAAATCTAATCAAATCGAAGCTGCTCGTCGTGCTATGTCTCGTCACATGGGTAAAACTGGACGTTCATGGATTAGAATCTTTCCAGATAGACCATTCACAAAGAAACCTTCTGAAGTGAAGATGGGTAAGGGTAAGGGAGACTTACAAGGATACGAAGTAGTAGTTAAACCAGGAAGAATTATTTTTGAACTAGATGGTGTTACTGAAGAGGTAGCAAAAGAAGCTTTGAGAAAAGCAGGAACGAAACTTCCACTCAAGACTAAAATAGTTGCGAGAGATTAAAAATCTGTTAAAGTATTTGCTCAGTAGTTTATATTGAGGTTATATTGAAAAAACATGTCAAAAGAACTAAAAACAAAATCAGATAAAGAGCTTGAAAAAGCATTAAAGGATACTCGAGAAGAGTTGAGAAAATTTAGATTTTCTCAAGCTGGGAGTTCAACCAGAGATGTTAAAGTAGGTAAAGAATCTCGTAAGAAAATCGCGAGAATTCTAACAGAAATCAGTTCACGTCAAAAATAACTCAAATTTTAATACAAAATTACAAATTCATGAAAGATACAATGGAAAAAAAGAATACAAAAAATAAAGGAAAAGTTCTATCAGGAACAGTTACTTCTAATAAGATGGATAAAACTGCTGTTGTTGAAGTAAGTAACTATAAAAAACATCCTAAGTATCAAAAATATGTTTCTTCAAGAAAGAAATATAAAATTCATGATGCAGAAAATACTTTAAATATAGGAGACAAAGTAAGAATTATTGAGACGAACCCTATTTCAAAAGATAAAAGATTTACTCTTTTAGATATTATTGAAAAGGCTGTAATAGTAGATCTTAAAGAAGATAAATAAAATACCATGATTCAACCACAAACAATAGTAACAGTAACAGATAACTCAGGAGCTAAATTAGCAAGAGTATTCAAAGTTCTTGGAGCTTCTAAAAAAAGATATGCCGAAATCGGTGAAAAGGTAGTTATTGCTATTCAAAAAGCAGAACCTAGAAAACAAGTTAAAAAGAAAGATGTTGTTCATGCTGTGGTAGTTAGACAAAAAAAGGCTTTCAGAAGAAAAGATGGTTCATATATTAGATTTGATGAGAATTCAGTTGTAATCATTAATAAAGAAACAGGAGAACCTGTTGCAAACAGAGTCTTTGGGCCAGTTCCAAGAGAATTAACAGAAATGGGATATCAACCAATATCTTCATTAGCACCAGAAGTAATTTAATTATTATGAAAATCAAAAAAGACGACAACATCATAGTTATTGCTGGAAAAGATAAAGGTAAGAAAGGAAAAGTTATCAAAGCAATCCCATCACTAGACAAAGTAATTGTTGAAGGTATTAATATTGCAAAGAGACATACTAAATCTACATCAAGAGATAAAAAAGGGGAGATTGTAGAAGTAGCTACTCCAATTCATGTTTCAAACGTTAAGCTTGCTGAAAAGAAAAAAACTGAAACAAAAAAAGCAGTTAAAAAAGCTAAACCAGCTAAAAAATAACAGAAATTATTATGTTTAAAACAGTATCACAAAAACAAAAAGAAGCATTTGAATCATTAAAGGATAAATTTGATTACAAGAATGTTAATGCTGCACCAAGAATTGAAAAAATCGTTGTATCAACTGGTGTTGGTTCAACTCTAGACAAGGTTAAATTAAAATTAGTTCCAGAAAAACTTGCTCTAATTACTGGTCAAAAACCAAGAGAAATTAAAGCAAAGAAATCTATTGCTCAATTCAAGGTTAGAGAAGGTAATCTTTCAGCATACAAAGTTACCCTACGTGGAGAAAAAGCGAATGGTTTCTTGGATAAGGTAATAAACATTGCTCTTCCAAGAACAAGAGACTTCAGAGGTTTATCTACTGATTCAGTAGATGAAATGGGTAACTACACATTTGGTATCAAGGAAAATACAATTTTCCCTGAAACTACTGACGAAGAATTGAGAAACGTATTTGGAATGTCAGTTACAATTGTAGTTTCGAATACAAATTCTAAGGAAGAAACAATTTCTTTCCTAGATTTGGTAGGTTTACCTTTTAAAAAGTAAATAAGGCCCGTAAATAAGCGGGGAATCGTTGACATATACAAGCCTTATTGCTAGTATGTGTGAACCTTATTTTAAAGGTTTTTGTTAAGAAAAAAATATGGCAAAAAAATCAGTTATCGCAAGATCACAAAAGAATCCAAAGTTTAAAAGTCGCGTTGTAAGACGTTGTTTTAAATGTGGTAGAAAACATGGATATATGAGAGATTTCGATATGTGTCGTATTTGTTTCAGAGAACTAACTAACAAAGGGGAAGTTCCAGGTATCAAAAAATCATCATGGTAAAAGATCAAATTTCAAACTTAATAATAGCTTTAAAGAATGCTTCAATGACAGGTAAAGATACTGTTACAGTTCCATCAACAAAAATTGTTGTGTCTATATTAGAAGTTCTTAAAAAGAAAAATTATATTGAAAGTTTTGAGGTTTCAGGAAAAATTCCTAATAACGTTGTAAATGTTTCAATAAAATATGAAAATGGAAACCCTGCAATACATGATGTTAAAAGAGTATCTAAATTTTCACAGAGAATTTACAAAGGATTTAAATCTATTAGACCAGTTAAAAACGGATATGGTATGTTAGTTATTACTACTCCAGAAGGAATTTTAACTGATAAAGAAGTAGCTGATAAAAAGGTCGGAGGTGAAGTTTTATTCCAAATTTGGTAAAAAATATATTATGTCAAGATTAGGTCAAAAACCAATACAAATACCAGAAAAAACCGAAGTTAAAATTGACGGAAACGTTGTTCTAGTAAAAGGACCACTTGGAGAACTGTCAGTTGAAATGGTTGATGGTTTTAATTTAAATATAGAAGGAAGTGAATTAACAATTACTCCAGAAAAGAAGACTATTGAATTCAATGCTCTTTGGGGAACATACGTTTCATTAATTAAAAATGCTATTCAAGGTGTTAATGAGGAATTCGAAAAGAAATTAGTTGTTGAAGGTGTTGGATATAAATATGCAGTAGAAGGAAACAAAGCTGTTTTAAATGTAGGTTTTTCACATAAAGTTGATATTGAAATTCCAGAAGGAGTAAAAGTAGAAGTTGAAAAAGATACTATGATAATTAAAGGGATCGATAAACAAAAAGTAGGTCACTTTGCAGCAGTTGTTAGATCAACAAAAAAACCAGAACCGTATAAAGGTAAAGGAATTAGATATTCTGACGAAATCGTTAGAAGAAAAGAAGGAAAGAAAACAGTATAGATAAATAAATTATTATGTTTAAACAAATGTTAGAAAAAAGAATAAGAAGACATGCAAGAATCAGATCAAGAGTTTCTGGAACTTCAGAAAAACCTAGATTTGCTGTGCATAAATCTAATACAAATATCATTGCTCAACTTATTGATGATAAAAAGAATGAAACTCTTGCATATGTTTGGACAAAAAACATGGAAGGAAAAACATTAAGTGAAAAATCAGTTGCAGCAGGTAAGGAAATTGCTAAAATTGCATCTGAAAAGAAAATTTCTGAAGTAGCCTTTGATAGAGGAGGATTTATTTATACAGGTAATATAAAAGCTCTTGCGGACGCAGCTCGTGAGGCAGGACTTAAATTTTAATAAAATATGACTGATACAAAAGACACAAAAGAAAAAGTAGAAGAAGTAAAGACAGAAACAGCTGTGGATACAAAAGCTACGACTGAAAAAACTGAGGCTTCTTCTGATTCAAAAACTGAGACAAAGACAGAAGCTCCAAAAAGAGAATTTACAAAAAATAGAAGACAACCAAGAAGAGGAAGAGGAGGAAACAACAGAGGTCCAAGATCAGAATATGAACAAAAGATCCTAGATATTAGACGTGTTACTAGAGTATCAAAAGGAGGTAGAAAATTTACATTCTCAGTTGCTATTGCAGTTGGAAATAAGAGAGGAAAAATAGGAATAGGAACAGGTAAGGCGGGAGATACTTCTTTTGCAATCCAAAAAGCTGTTAAGGCTGCTGAAAAGAATGCAGTTCAAATTAAAATGACAAAAAATAGTTCTATTCCACATGAAATTTCAGCAAAATATAATAGTGCAAAGGTTATTATTATGCCAGCTAAAGGACGTGGAATAATTGCTGGATCAGCTCTTCGAGATATTATTGAATTAGGAGGTCTAAAAGATATTAACGGTAAAATTCTTTCAGGAAGTAAGAATAAACTTAATATTTCTAAAGCTGTTATGAAAGCGTTTGCATCTCTTGATGAAACAGTTAATAAAGATGATAAAAATCTAAAAGTTATCAGAACTGAAGTTAGAAAACCTCAAAGAGGTAATTTCTCTAGAGGAGGAAGACGATAATTTTAATAAAGTATTATGCAACAACATCAACTAAAAAGAAAAACAAAAAGAGCAACTAGCGTCCGAGTAGGTCGTGGAGGAAAACGTGGAAAAACTTCTGGAAAGGGTCACAAAGGACAAAAAGCTCGTGGTGGAAAAATCAGACCAGAGCTACGTGACATGATTAAATCTATTCCAAAACTAAGTGGTCGTGGAGTTAACTATAATAAACCAACTAATTTACCTGCAAAAACGGTAGCACTAGGTGATATTAGTGATAACTTTAAAAAAGGTGATAAAATTACACCTAGTGTTCTATTTGAAAAAGGTCTTATTAGAAAAGTGAAAGGTAAAATGCCAAAAGTTAAAATTGTTACT
>Ga0306869_1000187_pt1 | contig 34904 bp, 30 predicted proteins | sample AntRauTorckE6833_FD_190421 | JGI IMG/M metagenome (GOLD analysis project Ga0306869, IMG submission 190421) | Saline lake microbial communities from Rauer Islands, Antarctica - Metagenome Torckler E6 #833 (v2) (version 2) | ecosystem: Environmental > Aquatic > Non-marine Saline and Alkaline >... | reverse complement strand
ATAATCACCCAGAAAGGTATGCAGCAGCGCCACGGTCTGACGCATCCCTTTGGAGAGGTCTTTGATTTTTTTGTCCAGGTAGTCCACGTTAAATGCTTTTGCCAGCTCGTTTATGCGCGCATCGAGGTTGGTTTTATCGGCCTGACTGATGTCGGCAAAGGTGTGTAGCATTTGGCGCACTTTGAACTTCTCTGGGAAGGAGAAATTTTCGGGCAGGTAACTGAGCCCGCGGCGCGCTTCTTTGTCTTTGTGGTCGTGGTCCAGCAGTTGAATGGACCCATTGTCGAGATATAACAAGTCCAGCATCAGTTTGATGAGGGTTGATTTGCCGGAGCCATTGGGGCCAAGTATGGCCGTGAAATTGCCTTCCTGTACTTCAAAAGAATTGATATCCAGGCTGAATCCTTCTTTCTTGCGCGTCTTTGAAAAGGTCTTTGAGACGTTGGTTGCTTTTAAAATCATATGGGTGCTTGTTTTTTATAATAATTGCAAAACGCTGTCAGGACCTTCGGACTCTGACAGGTTTATTTACGAATATTATTCTCAAACGTTTCACTTTTCACCTATCATTTTTCCCCGTCAGCTTCATACTCCAAAATATCCCCGGGTTGGCAATCCAGTGCTTTACAGATAGCTCGCAGCGTGGAAAAGCGTATGGCCTTGGCCTTGCCGGTTTTTAAAATAGACAAATTTGAGATGGTTATATCCACTTTTTCAGACAGCTCCGTGAGCGACATCTCGCGCTTGACCAGCATCAAATCTAAATTCACTTTGATGCTATCCATCACACCGTTAGTTTAAGTTCTTGATACATTTCGTAGCCCTTCTCAAATACGGTAGATAGCACAAACAGCAGCAGGCCTATCATAAAATAGCTAAGCTCGAGGCTGCCAAGACTCAGCGAAATTGTATTAGCTGCTGCAACATCACTAAAAATACTTTTTATATATAAATCGACGAACCAATGAATGGGATCAATCAGCATCACCAAAAAGGCAATAATTTTTAGCCGCCGAACATTCAGCTTGTTAAATACGTCGTTGTCCACCGTTGATTTGAGCAATGCCTTTAACTGGTAGAAACCATAGAGCGATGCGCTCAGAAAAATAAATAGGAAGATGATTATACCTGTATAATGGCCGGGGTTATTATTCATGAATTCTGCCATGCCGGCTTTGGCTGTCACGGTATTGAGCTCCAGGTTTGAAGTATCTATATCCGGCTTGAACTGTACAATATCGGGGTCAACAGGCAGAGAGCTGAATAAAAAATAATCGGGTGATACAAACCCGGCCGATCTGAAAATTAATATTCCTATCATCAGTATAGATACGATGACCGCCACATACCACGAGATGCTCACTAAAATATAGGCTACATAAGCGGTGGTGTTTTATTTTTTTTTGGCATGGGTACTACATTTTTCATTGTGTATTATACAGGAATAAATATATTTATTTATTAAATAGCAACAAATATTTGTTGTTTAACAATAAGTTATTGTTGATAAAAGGCAAAATAAATTTTTGATGAGGAGCAACTAATAGAGATAGTGTCAGAATTGTGCGGGCAATCGACAGATCGATAAACTAATTCAGCAGCGGAGCGACGGAATTAGACCAATTGGGGTACTCCCAAACTTGAAAGAAAAGCTGATCTGGCACAAGTTTATAACGTGTGCCGGCAAGCCTACTTAAATATCTGGTCCAAGTTGCAAACTTGAACCAGATTCTGTGGTTATCCACCCAATCCGTGTCATCTGCGTTCCATTGGGCCTACTCGGAACCGCCCATCAGCGGCTCATTCATGGCCCGGATGCTGGCATTAGGCAGACCGTCGGGATAGTGCTGCTTGCAAAGTTTGAGGACATCAATCACAATTTCGAGATGCATTTCTTTGGAATCTTGGTAGAAATCCTGTGCTTCATTGCTGAGCTTGGGCTTGCCGTGCAGCGGTTTATCACTCACGCAAAGCAACGTGGCATTGGGAATGCGATAGCGGTAGCCGTTGGTAGCCACCGTGGCCGATTCCATGTCCACCGCAATGCTGCGGCTGGTGTGAATCTGCTCGAGCGCATGCTGTTTGTTAAATTCCCAGTTGCGGTTAGCGGTGGTGAACACCGTGCCCAGGCGGTGGTCGCGTTCATAAATATCCAGCACTTCTTTCAGATACACATTAAGCAGGTAGGTAGGGGTGATGGGAATATTGAGTGGCAAGATGTCATCGAGCACGCCGTCGTCGCGCATAAAACCGGTGGCCAGCACAAAATCGCCAATGGCTTGATGGTTGCGCAACCCGCCGCAGTGGCCCACCATCACCATGGCATCGGGGCGCAGCACAGCCACATGATCGGTAATGGTTTTGGCGTTCGAAGGCCCCACCCCAATATTGATGAGCGTAATGCCTTTATTGTCGGGCAAGGTGTGATGAAAGGCCGGCATTTGCACCCCCCCGCGATCGGGTTTCACGCAGTTGGGATATTTGTCCAGAAAAACCTCTACGTGCATATCGTAATTGGTGAAGAGAATATAGCGCTGAAAATCTTCGGGTTGCGTGCCGGTGTAATGTTCCAGGCGGTTCAGCGAAATATCAGTGCGCTCGGGGCTATAAAGGAATAATTTTTTTTGGGTGATGTCCCATTCATTCTCGTCGGTATGATCCAGCAGTTCGGGATCGCTCATTGAGAGGCGCTCGCGCGAGGGCAGAATTTTGATGGTAGCGCCTTTGTCGGCCAGCTTGTACAGCTCGCGCTGCAGGTACCAGCGGTAGGCTTTTGGGCGCGCAATTTCTCCGGTAATAACGGGATTGTGTTTCGACCACGATCGCTTCACCAATATCTTTGGGTATTCTCCGCCGTCATAAATATCTTCCATCAAATCACAGGCGTTCTCCATTTGTTGTTTCAATGAATCTGCGTTGTGATTGGTGTCAGCGTGTAGCTCAAATCGTTTGTCCATAAAAACGTAGAAATTATGCCTGAAAAATCGTTTGCATTCGATGTAAAACCGTGGTTAACGGTAGAAGAAAATAAGGAATATTCTACACCTATATTCAATCTTTTGAAGCGCCGAACGCGGCTTGATTCGGTGGATGAAAACCTGGAGGGCGATTTCTACATTCTGGAGGCCCCGCCGTGGATCAACGTCATTCCCATCACCCCGGATGGCGAAATTATTTTGGTAGAACAATTTCGGCACGGCACGCAATCGCCCACGCTTGAAATTCCGGGCGGCATGGTTGATGCGGGTGAAAATCCGCTGGAAGGCGCTCAACGTGAACTTTTGGAAGAGACCGGATATTCCTCAGAGAGCTGGAAAAGCCTGGGTAAGGTCAGTTCCAACCCGTCGATGATGAATAATTTTACCCACATGTTTGTAGCCGAAGATTGCGAGTATGTGGGCGCACAAAACCCGGATGAGCATGAACGCATTGAGGTGCATACACTGGCGATGCAGCAATTTTTGGAATACGTGGAGGATGGGAGTATTCATCATGCTATTGTATTAGCTGCGGTAGCGCGATTTTTGTTAATGGAACGCAGATGAAACGGATTGAACGGATCTGCGCGCAGGAAATTTCAGATAAAATCTGTGTTTATTCGCTGTATCCGTTTTATCCGTGTTCTATAAAATAATTGCAGTATCGCCAAAGTCGTTTTATCATGTAAGACTTTTAAAATGAGGGCCGGGAAACGATAGTAACTCCCAAATCCGTTTAGAGTCTTCACAGAACACTCAAATTGTATTTGTACATTTACTTGATATGATTGATGAAGGTCAACAAATAGATACCGATTTTGAGCTTGCCATCGTTAAGGACGGGCAGCAAAAAACGGTCTCATTCGGTGAGCTGCTTAGTCGGCCCACCATCGTCTCGGTGTATATGCGAAATAATACCCCCGGTTGTGATAAGCAGAATGCCAGCCTGGCCGGTAATGCCAACTGGTTTAACCGTAAGGGCTATAATTTAGTAGCAATTAGTAAAGATACCTGCGGTTCGCATAAAAATTATGCCGAAAAGATGGGCATCAATTTTGTGCTGGCCTCCGACCCGGAATACAAATTCGGAAATGCCACCGATTCTGTGGTAGAAAAAACGATGGCCGGCAATACCTACCAAGGGCCCACGCGCTCGGCTTATATTATTCAGCCCGATGGAACCGTGACGGGCATTATCGAAGAAATTGATACCGCTCACCACGCCGAAGAACTTAAAAACCTGGTGAAGCTCAAAAATTTGATCAATAACCTGTAAATATTTTATATGAAATCACTTGTCATTGTAGAGTCACCCACGAAAATTAAAACGCTTAAAAAATATTTACCCAGCAATTATACGATTGATTCTTCCATGGGGCACATTCGAGATCTTCCCGCCTCAGCCAAACAAATACCTAAGAAATTCAAGGATGAGGACTGGTCGAACCTTGGGGTTGATACTGAGCACGGTTTCGAGCCGATTTACGTGGTACCGCCCGGGAAAAAGAAGGTGGTTCGCAAACTCAAAAAATTACTAAAGGATGCGGATGAACTGATCTTGGCTACGGATGAAGACCGCGAAGGGGAAGCTATTTCATGGCATCTCACGCAGGTGCTTAATCCGGATGTGCCGGTCAAGCGCATGGTTTTTCGTGAAATTACCAAGGAAGCGATCCAGGATGCGCTCGAAAATTTTCGGGATATCGACATCAACCTGGTAAATGCCCAAGAGGCGCGTCGCATTATTGATCGGCTGGCGGGCTATACGGTTTCTCCTCTGCTGTGGAAAAAAATTGCGCCTAAACTTTCAGCGGGACGGGTGCAGTCGGTGGCGGTACGTTTTCTGGTTGATCGCGAGCGCGAACGCATGAAGTTTCGCTCAGCCCGCTACTGGGATTTGAAAGCCGAGCTCCGTAAAGAGGATGACAAAACTATTTTTGAAGCCGATTTAACCCACATTGATGACAAGCGGCTGGCTTCCGGCAAAGATTTTGATGAAAATACCGGCAAGCTTAAAAAGCCCGACTCGTTGGTTTTGCTGGATGATAAAAAAGCTTCCAAGTTGCGTGATGATCTGGATAATGCCAATTGGGAAGTGGCTGAAATTCGCACCAATACCCAGAACCGAAATCCCGCCCCGGCGTTTATTACCTCAACCCTGCAACAGGAGGCCAACCGCAAGCTGAACTTCTCGGCCAAGCAGACGATGGGTGTTGCGCAAAAACTCTACGAAAATGGCCTCATCACCTACATGCGAACCGATTCGGCCCGACTTTCGGGGCAGGCTATTAATGCCGCACGCACCGCTGTGAAGAAAGAATATGGCGAAGATTATCTTTTTGAACGCGTGCGCAATTACGGCAAAGCCAAGGGCGGACAGGAAGCCCACGAGGCTATTCGTCCCGCCGGAAGCACGTTTAAAAAGCCGGAAAAGGCCGGGTTGAGCGGGAACCGGTTTAAACTGTATGATTTGATTTGGAAACGCACCATGGCCACCCAAATGGCGCAGGCCAAACTGAAGTTTACCAACGTGACCATTGATGCAACCGTAGGTGGCGGCGAAAATGATAGCATTGAAAATCCCATTACGGCATCGTTTAAAACCAGCGGCAAAGAAATTCTTTTTCCCGGTTATTTTCGCGCATATGTTGAAGGCAGCGATGACCCGGATGCGGCGCTTGAAAATCAGGAAAACCCACTGCCAAAACTGAGCGAAGGGGAAGAAATGGTGGAAGAGGGCGTTGAACCTATTTCACACGAGACCAAGCCACCGGCACGCTTTACCGAGGCCAGCCTGGTGAAAGAACTTGAAGACAAAGGTATCGGTCGCCCGAGTACCTACGCCTCTATTATCAGCACGATACAGAATCGCGGGTACTGTGAGGCCGACGGCAAAACGTTGATTCCTACATTTACCGCTTTTGCCGTAACGGGATTGCTGGAATCGCACTTGCATGATCTGGTGGACAGCGATTTCACTTCTGAGATGGAAGATAAGCTTGATGAAATTGCGCAAGGCAAGCTGGAGACGACGAGTTATTTACAATCGTACTATAGCGGTGATGGCGGCTTGAAGGCGAAAGTGGACCAACAAGAAGATAAAATTGACCCGCAGGAGGCGCGTCACTTACAGCTGCCCATTCAGGATTTGGATGATATACAAGTTTTTGTAGGTCGCTACGGGCCGTATATCAAAAAGCAAAATGATGGTGAAGAAGTTACCACCTCTATACCCGACGGTTGGCGACCGAGCGATATAACGGCTGAAAAACTGGAAGAGTTGATTAAAACCGAAGAAGCGGGGCCGCAGTCGATTGGCGATCACCCCGAAAGCGGAAAGCCGGTATTCATTCTCAATGGCCGCTACGGTCCGTATGTGCAGGTGGGTGAAGTAACGGACGACAATAAAAAACCCCCGCGGGCCTCATTACTGAAAGGCATGAAGCCGAGCGATGTTGACCTTGAGCTGGCACTTCGTTTGTTGGAGCTTCCGCGTAAGCTGGGTGACCATCCTGATACCGGCGAAGATGTGCGCGCCGGCGTAGGGCGCTACGGACCGTTTGTGGTACATGACGGGACGTTCGCATCACTCCGCAAGGCCGATCATGTGCTGGAGGTTTCGCTGGAGCGCGGCCTGGAGCTGCTGGCCAAAAAGAAAAGCCGTCCCAAGAAAAGCAAAGCTATCCAAGAACTTGGTAAGCATCCGGAAACCGACAAAAAAGTGCGGGTGATGAACGGCCGATACGGGCCTTATATCAAACACGGCAGTAAAAATATCAGTCTGCCTGATGATATGGAGCCCGAAAAGGTACGAATGGCGGATGCGGTGAAGTTGATCCAGGAAAAAGGAAAATAAGCAAGAAGTAAAAAGCAAGAATGCCCTTCTTGCTTCTCGCTACTTGCTCTAAACTTTAAGGTGAAAATGATCGTCAATTTTCGTTAATTGAAATCGTCATGCAAAGGAAATCCAACATTTATTTTAGCTATCCGCCGAACCTGCACGAGATGGATTTGGCTACGCTGGTATCGATGTATCGCGAGCGGGGTATTCCAAAAAAATCGAAGCCGGGCGAATATTTTGGGTGCGCACTTACTCAAAAAATGATTAAGAAAGGGAAATGGTGGTTTGGCCTTTATTACGGTCAGCAGGCCTGGAATGATCTGCTTACCAATGGCTGCGAGGGTTATCCACTTACCGAAGTGGAAATGAATATTCTGGGTCTGGCCATGATCGCCGATACCCAACCTCCCGAGCGTGAATATGTAGAGCAACATTCGGGCGCCATAGCGAAGCTGGCTTATATGATTGTAAATGATCTAAAAGAGTATGGGTTTTTATCAACCAATGAGCAGGAATGCCTGATGATTACACCCCGCGGCGAGAAAGCTTTGCAGGGCGTAGCCCGCCGTATTTACGATAAAAAGTTTACCGCCGATATGCTGCACATCAATCAGTCGGACACGGTGCAGCCTTCCATTCAACGCGCCAAGAAAAAAGAGAGCGAACAGACCGATCTGTTTTAGGATTACTTTTATCCCATCTTATCATCATTTCGAGCACAAGTGAGGCCCCAGGAGGTGGCCTCGGCAAAATCTGTGTTTTACGTTTTTGAATCAAAGTGGGTTTATTTTGACGGCGGCGAATCTCCTTACGTCAATGAAGCTTATACCATGTCGGGGGATTGCTTTGCTGGCACTCGCAATGACAGGTAAAAAAGGAGTAATTGTCATCCGCGAGGGAGCAGTGTGTATACTGTGACCGCGGTGATCTCCTTACGTCAAAGAAGCTTATTCCACGTTTTGGGGGAATATTATTGGCTCTGTTTCTGATACACCTCTTCCACCGTTTCGGCGACTTGCTGGGCCACGCGTTTATCAAATGCGCTGGGGATAATTTCCTCGGGCGAAGGTTCTTCCACACAGTCGGCAATGGCGTATGCGGCGGCGACATAAATCTTATGCGAAATATGATCGGTCCGTGCGTTCAAAGCACCGCGAAAGATCCCCGGAAACGCCAGTACATTGTTTATTTGATTGGGAAAGTCCGATCGCCCCGTGGCAATGATATGCGCCCCCGCGGCGTGGGCTTCATCCGGCATAATTTCGGGTACGGGATTGGCCATGGCAAAAATGATGGGGTCATCATTCATCTTTTTAACCATCCCCTTGCTGAGCACACCCGGCACCGACACGCCAATAAATACATCCGCGTCTTCGATGGCATCATCGAGGGAGCCCTGCATATTTGAATGATTGGTGAGGCCGGCCATTTTTTGCTTCATCGGATTCATTTCATCCCGACCTTCATACAGAATGCCGCGGCTGTCGCACATAATCATTTCTTTGACGCCCACATGATTCAACAGCTTCACGATGGCCACCCCGGCCGAGCCGGAACCGTTAATCACAATTTTAAGATCTTCAACCTCGCGCCCGGTAACCCGGATGGCATTAATCATGCCGGCCAGCGTAACAATAGCGGTACCATGCTGGTCGTCGTGCATCACCGGAATGTTGAGTTGCTCTTTGAGCGCTTTTTCAATTTTAAAGCAATTGGGTGCGGCAATATCTTCAAGGTTGATGCCGCCATAGGTGGGCGCTATAGCTTTCACCGCGGCGATGATTTCATCCGGATTCTGGGTATCAAGCACTACGGGAACGGCATCGATATTCCCAAATTTTTTAAACAATACGCATTTCCCCTCCATCACGGGCAGCGATGCTTCGGCGCCGATGTTTCCCAGCCCGAGTACGGCCGAACCGTCACTGACAACCGCAACACTGTTATTTTTCCAGGTGTAATCGTAGGCCTTGGCGGCATCTTTGGCTATTTCGCTGCACGGCTGCGCCACGCCGGGGGTGTAGGCAATGCTGAGGTCTTCGCGTGTATCGAGCGGCATTTTTGATGCAATGGCAACCTTGCCGCCATACTTTTTATGAGCATCAATGGATTGTTGGCTGTAATCGTCGCGTTTGGAAGACATATAAAAGGGTTTATTTACAAATTCTCCGTTGCTTTAGCAGCGAAATAACAGATTTAACAATCTCCGCCCTCACCCCGCACGTGAGGTATGGGACGAGAAAGACTATTATAACGTCTTATGTTTCTTGTGGTTCCTGGATCTTTGGTGCGGAACCAGAAAATGATATTTTTAATTTTCTGTGCTCGTTGAATCACTCATCTGCGATTCCAACTCAAAGGCATTATTTAATCGATCGATGTCTGCCATGCGCCGGGAAGGATCAATCACCACACGTTTGATGGAAGAAGATGCCGCCGGAACGGTAAGCGAATAGGTGGGATTCACCCACGGCCAGTCGGCTTTAACGGTGCGGCTCATATCCGGGTACTGATCGTTGCTCTTTTCACCCCGCATGATACGCAGCGGAATGTAAAAAAGCTCTTTGGAATCATCGCTGTAGTGCACCATGACTTCAACGGGCATGGGAGTTGGCTCAAGCCGTTCGAGAGTTACTACGGTTTGATCGCTGTTGCCCAGCATCGATTTTATGCCATAGTCAATGGGTTTGGTCGTCTCGATGAAATACTGATAGTACCAGTCCAACACCATGTTTGATTCCTTTTCCATCACGCGCAGAAAGTCGCGACCGTCGGGATGCTTGAATTTCCACAGTTCAAAAAAGCGCTTCATGCCTTGGTCAAACGCTTCATTGCCCACAATGTAGCGCAGCTGATTTAAGAAAACCGACCCGGTTGAGTACGAAGCCGTTCCGTAGCCGGCGTTGGTCTCAAAGTGATCGGCGTGGGTGTCAAGCGCCTCAAAACTGCCGCTACGCTGGGCCCCCAGATAGGACTGATACGACCGGCGGTGGGGATCTTGATTACCGGTCTCAAAAAGATGGCTCATGGTTAAGGCAGAAGTGTAGGTGGTGAAGCCTTCATCCATCCAGGGGAAGCGGCTTTCGTTGGTGCCCAGTACGCCGTAGTACCAATTGTGGATGAATTCGTGCACGGTAACGCCCACCAGGCTACCAAACGAGCGGTTGCCGGTAATGAGCGTACCCATGGGATATTCCATGCCGCCGTCGCCGCCCTGAATAACAGTAAACTTGTCGTAGGGATATTTACCATAATTTTTGCTCATAAATTGAAAGCCGCGTGAAGTCATTTCCGGCAGGCGTTCCCAGTTTTGGGTGAGCTGTTGCTGTGAATAGCGCTCGGCATTAGTGGCTACGGAATCCTGTTGATAGAGAAAGTGCAGCATGGGTCCGTTGGGCACCTGTTTTTTGGTGTGAACAAAGTCCGGATCAGCGCCCCAGAAAAAGTCGTGTACCTGGTCGGCTTTCCAGTGCCAGGTGAGTTGGCCGTCATCACCGCGGTTGATTTCGTCACCTTCATCTTGATAGTTGTAGCCAATTTCCTGCGGATTTTGAAGATAACCCGTGGCGCCCATCACGTAGGATGAATCGATGGTGATGCTCACATCAAAGCTGCCGTAGATGCCGTAAAATTCACGGCCAATGTAGGGGTTGGGATGCCAGCCGTTTTCATCATACTCGGCCATTTTGGGGTACCACTGACTCATGGAAAATTCTACACCCTCAGCATTGGCCCAGCCTGAGCGACGAATTTGCCGCGGCACCTGGCTGTTAAATTCCATTTCAAAAGTACTGCTTTCTCCGGATGCAATGGATTCATTCAGGTTCACAATCATAATGGTTCCCTCTACCGTGTAATCAACCGGTTGGCCGTCTTGCGTAAGACTATTAATGCGATGGTAGCCAACTTCGTCATCCGGGAGATTATAAATTCGATCACCCACACGTCCGTCAGGATCTTCGATGGTGCGTGAACGCACATCCATCATACTGCCCGGCTGAAAGGCATTGAAGTAAAGATGGTAATAAACCTGATCGAGCGTATCGGGTGAATTATTGGTATAGGTCGCCGTTTGGGTACCGGTAAACTGATGGTTCGGCGCGTCCACCTCAATGTCCATTTCGTAGGCAATTTCCTGCTGCCAGTAGTTGGGCCCTTGCCCGAAAGCGGTGAGCGTAAACAGTGATAAAAACAGGGTGAGAAGTAGTTGCTTAGATTTCATACGTAGCTGGGTGAATTAAGAATTAGGAATTAAGAATTAACGATCAGTCATTCCTAATTCCTAATTTTTAATTCTACATTTAAAAGGTGTTTCGGGTGGCAAAAGCGCGGCTTAAAGTCGCCTCATCAATAAATTCCAGCTCCGAGCCCATGGGAATGCCGTACGCAATGCGGGTGACTTTCACCTCATCAAAGGGGTTCAACAGTTTGTTAATATAGTAGGCCGTAGCTTCGCCCTCAGAATCGGGGTTGAGGGCTAAAATCACTTCCTCCACCGGCTGATTTTTATCATTGATACGGACCATCAATTCCTTGATGCGTACATCATCGGGCCCAATATTATCGAGGGGCGATATTACCCCGCCCAGCACGTGATATTTACCGCGAAACTCGTTGGTTTTTTCGATGAGAAACACATCCTGCGATTCTTCCACGATGCAGAGCTGGGTGCCGTCGCGTTTTACATTTTCGCAGATCGAGCAGGGGTCGTTGTCACTAATCACCCCGCAATTTTCGCAACGGGTGATGGACTTCTTAAGGTTGACCAGCGCATCCGCCAGGCGCATCACGTTTTCATCCTGCACTTTAAGCAAATAAAGCGCAATACGGCGCGCGGACTTTCGTCCCGTGCCCGGCAGCTTGGCCAGCTCTTCAATAGCCTGCTCTAAAATTTCGGACGTACCCTGCATGGGTTTTAGCTAAAGGTTGAAAGTTGCTGGTTGAAAGTTAAAACTTTCAACATTAAAACATGAAACTTTCAACAAATTTTACATTCCCAGTTTGCTCATGTCCATGCCGGGAATTCCGCCGCCGGGCATCATATCTTTGTAGGTGTCTTGCATGCGGTCTTGGGCAGCTTCTTCGGCTTTGTCAAGCGCTTTGTTGACACCGGCTACCACCAGGTCTTCGAGCATTTCTTTGTCATCGGGATCAATAACATCCTGATCCAAATCAATACCGAGAATTTTACGTTCGCCATTGGCTTTCACCTTCACCATGCCACCTCCGGCTTCAGCTTCAACGATCACTTTTTTGAGTTCCTGTTTGGCTTCTTTCATTTTTTCTTGCATCTCGGAAAACTTTCCGAACATATCGGCCATGTTTTGATTCATAATTTATCGCTGCTAAAAGTTAAAAATTATTGTCATCCTGAACTTCACCGAAGGTATCCCTTTGGGAGATTCAGGATCTCGTGCGAATAATAAACCACATTACAGTTCGGTAATCTTATCAACGTTTACGATCCTTTCGAGATCCCGCATCGTGGTGCGGGATGACATTCATTGTTGCTACCTGTTCAAATTATAATTCAGTTCAGCGCCAAAAAGTTCAACCAGGGTTTTTATTTGCGGGTCGCGCTGTTGCAATTTCTTAAATCGTTCATACGGACTCATGGATGATTCTTCCTGTTTTTCTTGTTTGCGCACTCGGCAGTTGAATCGCAAAAAACCGCCCACTTTGCCTTCCAAATATTTTGCCAGCTCGCGTTTGTGTTCTTTGACCATTTCTTTGGCAAAATCATCATTGCAGCGGAGCGTTAACTCCCTGTTTTTCAATGAAGCCGGTTCCACGCGCTGCATTTGGAAATACAGCATTTGCGGCACTTCATCTTTAAGGGAGGTAACGTATAGATCCCAGTTTTCTTTTACATCTTCTAAGGTAATTGTGCGGTTGCTCGATTTTGGTGCGGAGGGCGCTTCTTCTGGTTGATCTTTTTGGGCCGTTTTGGTTTCGGGAATGGTTGCCGTAGCCCCGGATCCGTTGCCCAGCGAGGGTGCCCCGAAAATAGGATCAACCTCCGGTTGAGCATCCGCAGAGTCTGAATCAGTTTCAACTGGTTCGGGCTGTTCTTCAGTTACTTTTGTTTCTTCATCATTTGAAATCTCCTCGCTCGTCTCGGTAGATTGATCTTCCTCCGTTGTGGCGTCAAATTCTCCGGATTCAGACTCATCTTTTTGAGTTGAAGAATTTTTGTCATCACTACCAGAAATATCGTTTTGATCGGCAGAAGATGAGCTTAGTCCGGTTCCGTTACTCCGCTTTTTTTTTAAGGCATCCAGTTTGGTAAGCAGCGCGTCCAGTTTTTGGCTGCGTTCCATGTGGATGAGTTTGAGCAGCGTTATTTCAAACTGAATTTTGGGCTGATGCGCTTCCTTTATTTGAAACTGTGCTTCACTCAAAATATGCAGCATGCGCATGAGGTCATCTTCCGAGAAATTTTCCGCAGTTTTGCGATAGCGTTTTTTAATGGCCGGAGAGGCTTCTACCAGGTGCATATTTTCGCCCTGTTTGGCCACGTACAAATTGCGCAGATGCTCGGTAAAGCCCACCAAAAATTCTTGAATATCATACCCTTCATGCAGCAATTCGTTGATTAATTGAAGGCCTTTGGTGGCATCATGCTGCTGAATGGTTTCCATAAATTGAAACATGCGATCGGTGCTGACCACATTGAGCGCCTGCAGCAGCTCTTCGTGTTCAATGTCGTTGCCGCAAAACGCAATGGCTTGATCCAGCAGCCCAAGCGCATCCCGCAGCGCACCATCGGCCTTTTTGGCAATAACGTGGAGTGATTCATTATCAACAGAGATGCCTTCATCATCGGTAACCTTCTGCAGGCGCGACACAATTTCGTCAATGCTGATGCGCTTAAAATCAAACCGCTGTACGCGCGACAATATGGTTGGCAACACCTTGTGCGGTTCGGTGGTGGCAAAAATAAAGATCACGTGATCGGGCGGTTCTTCAAGCGTTTTCAGCAGGGCGTTGAAGGCGGCCTTGCTGAGCATGTGCACCTCATCGATGATGTAAATTTTGTAGCGTCCGTTCTGCGGCGGAATGCGTACGCGTTCCCGCAGGTCGCGGATATCATCCACGCCGTTATTAGAGGCGGCATCAATTTCAATGATGTTCAGCGTTTGCTGCAGCGATTCTCCGTCCACTTCTTGCTCAACCTCATTAACCGTGCGCGCAAGCACGCGGGCCATCGTGGTTTTGCCCACGCCGCGCGGACCGCAAAACATGTAGGCATGGGAGAGCCGGTTCTGTTTGATGGCATTTTTGAGCGTATCGCTCACATGATTTTGCGAGACAATATCATCAAAAGAATGCGGCCGGTATGTACGGGTTAAAGCGCGGTAAGTGTCAGACATTATTGCAGAATCGATTCTTACATATTGTGACTATAAAAGTACAAAAAATGAAACCCAATCATAGTAAAAAAAAGGTTGAGTTTTGGTTGCATATCAACCTTGCTCCAGTCGCGAGGTGATGGCCTCTTCTTATGTGATTTTTAATTCCGCGCTCTCATTCACCGACCATATCAAGAACTTCCCGCTTTTTTTGATGCGTGTATGCTTCTCCTTCTTCGAGCGTAAAAAAGTCTGATTCAGATAAACGGTGTTTTCCCCGGGCTTGGGTTAGGTCTTCAGCGGGCTCATCCATCCCCTCATCGGCCAGCGGAAAGGTGCCGAAATGAGAACCGATGCTCATTTCGGAATCAATATCTCGGTGAATTTTTACCGCCTCCTCGGGGTCGGTATGTATGGGCTGCATAAACCAGCGCGGTTTGTAAGCCCCGATGGGGATGAGCGAAACATCAATGTGAAAGGCCTGCCCGATATCGGTAAAAAAGCTGCCGTAGGCGGTATCGCCGGCAAAATAGAGCGTGCCGCTGTTGGTTTGCAGCACATAACCGCACCACAGGGTCTGGTCGCGATCAAAAACCCCACGGCCCGAAAAGTGTTGAGCGGGCACCCCGGTTACGTCAATATTTTCTGTAGCCGCATGCTCATCCCACCAGTCCAGATCCACAGTTTTATGTACGCCTTGCTTATTCAAATAGCGGCTAACCCCCAGCGGGGTGATGAACAGCGGATCATGCGCGCGGCTGATCTTTTTGACGGTGCTGATATCCAAATGGTCATAGTGATTATGACTGATGAGTACGACATCGATGGGCGGCAGATCATCAAAGCGCAGGCCCGGCTTCCGCATGCGTTTTGGGCCCACCCAGCTGTAGGGACTGGCGCGGTAGCTCCACACGGGATCGGTAAGAATATGGCAGCCGTCAACCGAAATTAAATAGGTGCTGTGGTTTACAAAGGTAACACTGATATTTTGGCCGGCTGTGGGGCGTGGATGCGTTGACTCCGGGATGGGTTGATGGTTCAGATTTTCCCACGGCCCGCGCTTGCCGTTAACGGCCCACTTGGCCATATCATACAGGCCGCGACCGCGCAATTTGTCGGGGTTATGGAATTTGGTGCCATCAAAATGGTCAGATTCGGGTCCTTTGTAGCCGGGGGCTGAAATTTGAAAATCAACCACCAGCAGACCGATAAGCAGCACTAAGGGAATTGCTAAAAGCCAAATCATGAATACACTAAGTTTTTAAAAATCAAATTTTCAAATTACAAATACGAAATAAAAACGTTGCACAACGGCAAAGATTCTTTATTCTGTTGTTTTACAGATCCTGAAACGAGTTCAGGATGACAATAAAGTTTATAGATTACTCGATCCCTGCTCCCTGCTCTGAGGGAGTTGAACTCCCGAAGAAGCAGAGCGAAAGCTCAGGAGTTGAACTCCTTCGCAGCGCTTAATATTCCGATAGTTTACTTTAGCTCCTCCTCAAAAAATTCATAAATCCGGGTGTACTCATCGAACCAGGCATCCGGGTCCTGAAAGCTGTGCCGCTCGGTGGGATACATCATCATGTCAAATTCCTTGCCGCCGGTTTGAATAAGCTTGTCAATGTATTGCGCCGCATCCTGGAAACCCACATTATTGTCTTCGAGGCCGTGTAAAATGAGCACAGGTTGCTCCAGTTCATCTACGTAGGTGATGGGCGAACTTCGGGCGTAGTTGGCCGAGTCGGCTTCGGGGGTTCCCAGCCGGGGTTGGGTGTACCAAGGGTTGGTGTAGTAATAATTTTCCCAGTTGGTTACAGCGCGCAGCGCCGCGGCCGCGTCAAAATATTGGGGCGCCACGCTGGTGGCATAAAGTGCCATAAAGCCGCCGTAGCTGCCCCCGTAGGTGCCCACATTGCTGGTATCAGCTTGGGCATAGTTTTCGGCTAAATAGTTAATGCCGTCCACAATGTCCTGCGTCTCATATTTACCCATCCAGTTGGTCACATCATCCCGAAAATCGCGCCCGTAGCCGGTGCTGTGGCGGTAATCCACTTCCATCACATAATAGCCCTGTGCCGTGAGGTACTGGTGGAACATATATTCGCGATAGTAGCTGTTCGACCAGCCCTTGTACACATTTTGCAGCGAGCCCGCCCCGTGGATAAACACCACCACGGGATATTGTTTGTCTTCCTGCATATCCAGCGGTTCCAGTACTGACATGGACAGTTCGGTTTCCCCATCGCGACCGGTAAAACGGATGTAATCTTCTTCCTGCCAGTCGATGGCATTGAACCCCTCCGGAATGGTTTGGGTGAGCCGGGTGGGGTCTTCGGTATCATTTAAATCAAGCCCGTAAAGCTCAAAGGGCTCATTAAAATACGTGTATTCGTACACGAGATGATTATTGTTTTCACTCAGGTTGAAGGACTGCCGGTAGCCGGTTCGCGAAGTCATTTTTTGGGTATCCCCACTTTTGGTATTTAAACTGTAAATATGGCGTTCGCCCGGGCCTTCGCGGGTTGATGCAAAAATTATTTCATTATCCGAGCGCCACTCCGCCCACGGCACTTCATATTCTCCATCGGTATGCTGGGTCATAGTTGAGCCGTCGGCCTGTACAGTATAAATGTGGTTCCAGCCGTCCTTTTCTGATTGAATCATCAAGGTGTTGCCTTCAGGAGCAAATGCCATGTTGGTGCCGTAGAGCCAGCCGTCGGTACTGTTCTCAAAAACCTGCGTCGAAGCAAATTCTTCTGTTGATAAATCATACACTTCGATGATGCGATTTTTCTGATCGGCATCGATGCGATCAATCGCCAGATACTGTCCGTCTGCGGTGGCCGAGGTGCTGATATATCCTTTAGCCGAAAAGATGGAATCGACCCGGCCGGAATCGAGGGCGGCGACTGACACCGTTTGGTGTGCTATGCCGCGGCGGGTGGAGCCGGTTTGCACATACTGATCGACGTATTCGGGGAAATAATATTCTTTGCTTTCGGAGTTATCATACTGGCGCAGCACCAGCTTGTCAGTGCCCGCCCAATTGCTGATGTTGTAGCTTGGAGCAGCCTCTTTTTTTGCAGTAACCTGCGTTAGTTGTGATTGGTTGATGTCGATCATCCATACATCGCCTTCCTGAACAAAAGCCAGTTTTTGGCTGTCGGGGCTCCAGGCCGGACTGTATTCGCGCTTTTCGGACGATATAACTTTGCGCGTATTTTCAAAATTGGCATCGGCTATCCATAAATCACCCTGCTCGGTGTAGGCCAGCCGGTTGCCATCGGGGGCAAGCGTATAGCCACGCTGAAAATTATCCGGTGCTTCTTGCATGTTGCTTCCATCCAGACTCACTTTAAACAGCTCGTCATCCATTTGTGAAGAGTCATTGGCCTGATAATAAATAGCGTCATCATTCGGTGAAAATCGTACAAAATCGGGACGATGTCCGGCCAGCAGCGGCTCGTAAAATACAGATTCAAGGCTGAGTGTATCCACGCCCTGCTGGGCAAAAGTTGCAGGTACAAGCAGAAAAACGAATACGATGAAGAGAAGCAGTTTTTTCATAACCAGAATGTATTAACCTAAAAATTTTAAGTATTCAATAAATAAAGTAAGGAATGACGAGATGAACAAGCCCTTATTAAAAAATTTAACCCTGTTTAACCATATGAATTCAACGCCACATAAATTGCTTCTGGTGCAAGCGTCCGCTTGTACCAGAAGCACGAGCGGACGCTCGCGCTATGGAAATCCAAATGAAGCAGATAAAAAAGATGCCATCACTTAAAGTGATGGCATCTTTAATAATTAGTTACTCATAACTTTCTCAATATCATCGCGCTCTTTGGGCACGTCGGTCACATTTTCGTAGCCCCCTTGGGTTACAATAATATTATCTTCAATGCGGATGCCGCCAAAATCATACAGATCATTTAGCTTGTTTTCATTCAGGAATGTGGCCTGCGTAGGTTTTTTAAGCGCCGGTTTAAGCAAGGCGGGCACAAAATAGAGGCCGGGCTCAATGGTCAGCACCATGCCCGGTTGCAGGCTGCGGCGCATGCGCAGGTACTTAATGCCGGGGCGGTCAATCTTTTCCACGCCTTTGGGATAGCCGCCAACATCGTGGGTATCGAGCCCCAGAAAATGGCCGAGGCCATGCGGAAAAAAAAGCGCAAAAATATCATTCTCCATTAAATCATCAATGCTGCCGGTTACAATATTGGCATCTTTCAGGCCCTGCATCATAATACGGGCAGACTCCATATGCAGCAGCTCCATTTTTGCTTCCGGCTCAATCATGGCAATTACTTTTTTCTGCGCTTCTAAAACGGCCTCGTACATGGCGGCCTGTATATGGCTAAAAGAGCCGTTGGCGGGATAGGTCCGCGTAAAATCGGAGGCGTAGCCTTGATGCTCAAAGCCGGCGTCAATTAAAAATAAATCGCCGTCTTTAATTTGGCGCTCGTTTTCTACGTAGTGCAAGATGGCGCTGTTGGGCCCCGAGGCAAAAATGCCGTTGTAGGCGTCTTGCATCAGCCCGTGTTTAATTTGATGATAATCAAAAACCGCTTTCAACTCATATTCATGCAGCCCGGGTTTCAGGGCTTTGAGTACTTCTTGGTGCGCAATATTATTCACCCGCGCAGCCTCGCGTACCAGGTCTAGTTCCCAGTCGGTTTTAAACACGCGGCAGTGGGTGATGGCGTCGGGCAGCACGTCCAGATCAATGGGCGTTTTGCGATCAAAATTCTCAATAAATTCAGCCTGCTTTTCATTCAGGCAATATACTTTTTGCGGGTCCAGCTCTTTGAGTACTTTTGGAAGTGCTGAATCGTAATGCAGGTGATCGGGATTATACTCTTTCTGATACTGGTCTTTCGATTTAATACGGCCGTGCCACACCCCGTATTGCGCATCGCGTTTGGGCGCAAACAAATGGTACTCTTGCGTATTGAGATCAAAAAGCAGATGAAAATCCGGCTCATTGACGCCGGTTAAATACCAGAAATTAGATTCTTGACGAAAGGGAAATTCATAGTCGGTGTTATGGCGATACATAAGCTCGGCGCCGCGCATGTACACAACGGACTGTTCTTCATCAAGCAGTGAAAAAAGTTTATCGCGATGGAGGTGATTCATAGCTACAGGGGATTATTGATTGAAAGAGAATTCAGAAGATACAAAAAAATGGAAATCACCAAAGTAAAACCTGTCGATTATTCAAGTGTTCGCTCCAGCAAGGTCCGGATATCATCGGCAAAAGGCTGCGGGGTATGGATGGGATTTGTAATTTCGCTCACCCATTTGGTGATGTCTATATTTTCGATGCCCCCGGCATGATAGACCGAGGCATTTGGCACACGATCATCAAACACCAAGTCAAAGTTAATTTCGAGCACGGCCCGGTTTTCACCCCTGGTATTGAGAATTGCAATCAGCCGGCTGCCCCCGAAAGCAGTTGCCGTAAAACTTAGAGCCAGACGATGAGAATCGCCTGCAAACAGACGGTAGTAATTGTTGAGATCCAGATCAGAGGGACTTTTTTTGAACGACAAGTGGCGGAGCTCCCCACTTTTATAATCTAAATAAAATGTTGGCAGCGTTTTATTTAGCCATTTTCGTATATCAGATGCAGCGCTATGACCGGCAAAGCCGCGGCTTTGCCAGTAGTCAAAATTTAGCTTTGGCCGGTTGACGGCAGGCAGTGCCTCCGGGATAGCATTAAGCGGTTTTTCTAAATCGTTGTTTCGAAGATCATACCAGAAATCACGCTGTCCGTTGGTCATCAATAAAAAAGGGGCCTCTACATGTTGGTTATATCGCGCAATTTGTTCGGCCGTTTTGGCCGACAGGGTGATGGCGGGCGCCTTGCACTCTACCAGTAAAAACGGGGTGATGTCGTTGGTATAGCAGATGATGTCGGAGCGCAGCGGGGGCGTATCGGGAGGAACGGGTAGCGACTCTTCGGTAGAGATGCGATGTTTGGACCACCCGCCGTGCATCAAATACTCCACAATGCGCAGGCGCACACGCTCTTCGGGTAAATTCTTGAGCGCCTGCCGGTGGATGGGATTCCAGAGGTGCTTCTTTTCATCACGCCAAACGATTTGCGGAAAGTGATTAACGGCTACGCTGTTGGTTGCTGCCATGACCCAAAGTTCATGAATTATAATTTCACCAAAAAAATAAGCAAAACTTGACTAAGCATCTAAGCTAAAGGCGTAATATAGCTTAGTCGTTGTTCATCCTCCGGACTGGGACCAATCTGCAATTTTGTTATGATCCCTTTTTGTTTGTGCAAAGAGCGAAGAAGAAAAGAACCCTATGCTCTGAGGGAGTTGCACTCCCGAAGATGCAGTTCAGGAGTGCAACTCCTTCACAGCTATACATGAGGAAAAAGGCAGCAGTAATCTTGTTACGCAGCTTCTTCAACGGCCTTTTCCTTGTCAATCTGCTTGTTGATGAGCAATTGTTGAACAATGGAAACAACATTATAAATCAGGTAGTACAGGCTCAGGCCGGCTGCAAAATTGTTGAATACAAATAGCAGCATCAGCGGCAGAAAGTACATCATCATTTTACCGATACCGGCTGCGCCCGCGGGACCGCCGCCGGTGCCGCCCATGCCGCCGGTAAGCCGACTTTGAACCACCATTGCGGCCGACATCAACAGAACAAAACCGGCCAGCTGGTCGCCTAAAAACGGGATATCAAAGGGCAAGCTTAAAATATAATCGGGCGCTGAAAGGTCGCTGGCCCACAAAAATTCTTCCTGCCGGATAAGAATACTATTTTGGAAAAATCGCCAAAGCGTAATCAAAATGGGCAGCTGCAAAAGGTTGGGCAAACAGCTACCAATAGGGTTCACCCCGGCCTCTTTATAAAGCTCCATGGTCTTTTTCTGCTGCTTTTGGGGATCGTCCTCGTATTTATCTTTAATCTCCTTCATCTGCGGCTGCAGCTCTTTCATAGCCGCCATGCTTTTATAACTCTTTTTGGTGAAGGGGTATAGCACCATCTTCACAAGAAACCCAAACAGAATAATAGCCAGCCCGGTATTCATGTAGGGGTTGGTGAGATCAAAATAGGGGATGATAATCCAGCGCACCAACGGATCGGCAAACCAGCGGGTCCACGAGTAGCCCACATCAACCATACCGTAAGCACTTTCATCAAACTCTTCCAAGGCATGGTAGGATAGCGGACCGGCATACATCTTAAAGCTGGCCGTACCGTTTTCGGGGATAATCGTTTTTAGATACGTTTGATAATGATGATTGCCCTCCGCAAGGTTGGCTGCATCCGTCATTTCACCAATAAGCAGAGCGCCCTCGGTGGGGGTATCCGATTTTATAATTTGGGTGAAAAATTTGGTACGCGAGGACACCCAGCGCACCGAGCCGTTGTAGTTTTCTTCTTGGCGACCTGTTTCACTCAATAGCAGCTGTTCGCGCTCGCCGCCCGTGTACACATAGGCCGAGGTTAAATTGGCATCCTGCTGGCGGTCTTTTTCCGTAAGCTTGAGCTGGGGCGTCCAGCCGAAATCAATGTTGGAGCCAATAATCGTTTGTTCAAGTCCCTGAAAAGTAATGTCCAAGTCAATTTCATACGAATCACCGCGCAGTGTATAGGTATATAAGATTCGCTTATTGTCAGCGAGATTCAGCGCATATTTAAGCTCCCGGTTTTCCCCTCCCTGCAGGCGGATCGTGGAACCGGGCGTCAGCTGTTCAAACAGCAGTCGATTCGTTTCTACATTCAAATTTTCGGTGGTCAAAAATTCCAGGCTGTAGGCCGAGCGGGTAGAATCTTTGATAATCTGAATAGGATCTTGATCCCACGTTTCATATTCTCGGAGGGTAAACGTGGCTGGTCCGGCGCCCGCATTGGTAAAGGTGGAGCGATAAAGCGGCGTTTCTATCACAACGGTTGATGTATCCTGCAGACTGGCCGCACTGAACATCCCCATATTCGCAGATCCTTCAGGCGATTCCTGTCCCGTAATTTGCGTATTGCCGGTGGATGGCTCCGGGGCCGTATCCCGCGGTTGATTTACAGCTTGCTGCTGATTTTGTGCTTGCGAATCTTGCTGAATGGCAACAATACTGTCTTGCCGGGCCTGTTCGGCCTCGCGTTGTTGCATTTCTTGTTCTGATGGGGCCATGACATAAAACCAAGCTAACATGACCAAAAATATGAGACCTAATCCAATTACAGTGTTGCGATCCAAAAGGGTATTCGTTTTCTATTGTTGCGATTTAGATTTGTGCTTGGGCACCGGGTCGTAGCCTCCCTTGCCCCAGGGATGGCAGCTGGCTACTCGCTTGATGGCAAGCCACCCTCCCTTAACTGCACCGTGTTCTTGCAGCGCCTCAATTCCGTACTGACTGCATGTCGGTTCGTACCCGCAATTTTTGGGTAAATAGGGGGAAAGTATAAGCTGATATAACCGGACGATACCGATGAGCAAATATTTCATGTGCGAGGCGTGGGGTGCAAATGTCGGGTGATGCGTTCGATCAAGCGTTTGATTTGCGTATCAATGGTGTGAAAGTCAGTTTGAAGAGTGCCAGCGATCAATGCACCGTGAAATCCCAGCGAAGCCGTAGCTAGTGCCTGTTGCAGGGCTTTTTTGTGCAGCCGGTACGATTCCTTGAGATACCGCCGCGCTGCATTGCGTCGGTTAGCCTTGCCTAATCTTTTGGGTGTAATAAACGCCATTTGGCAACCTTGCTCATCATCCCGGAATGTGCGGAAACGGATGAGGACATTATTATCAGAATATACAGTGGAATCGTCTTCAAACAAGCGATCAAAGTTTTTACGCCCGCGAAGAATATCGGCCTTCGACAGGCCAAGATTGGAACGCTGGGTTGATGGCGAATTACTTCGACTTTTTACCATCACTCACGGTAAGGCTGTGACGTCCTTTTTTACGGCGTCGTTTCAAAACTTTTTTTCCTTTTTTGGTGCTGTTACGCTTGCGAAACCCATGCTTGTTTTTACGCTTGCGTTTGCTGGGTTGATAAGTGCGTTTCATAATACTTCAGCGATTTTTATAAAAAATTCTGTTTTCAGATAGTCTCCTAAAATAAAAATAATTCGAGACAATAAGAACCGCTTTTTGCAGGTTTGTTTAATGGCATTGTGTTACGTACTAATCTATAACGCGTGTACCGATTATGCCAAAGGCATTCCTTTGGAAAAACCCTAACTATGTCATCCTGAACTTCGCCGAAGGCATCCCTTTGGGAGATTCAGGATCTCGTAAAGCCAAGTAACGTTGATAAAGACTAATAACAGATCAACGCTCACAAACCCTGCGAGATTCCGCATCGGGGTGCGGAATGACAGACTTGGAATAGTTTTTGCCTATAATTGATGCATGCTTAATCGGTCAACGCACCAATAAGTAATAAAGTTGAACAGACAGCCTTTAAACCGTAACTTTAACGATTCCTTTAATTAAGAGTATGTTGTAGGCATTATGTTAGATTCCATCACCGATTTTTTAACGACAATATTTGGTTCTAAGCGCGAACGTGACGTAAAAGAGTTGTGGCCGGTTGTAGAGCAGGTCAAATCATTCGAAGATGAAATTAAAGCCCTCTCTGACGAGGAGCTCAAAGAGCGTACTGAAACCTTCAGGCAGCGCCTGCGCGATGCTACCACTGAAATTGATGAAGACATTAAATCGATCAAATCACGCATCAATGATAATGATGAAGACCTTACGGTTAATGAACACCGGCAGCTGAGCGAGGAGCTGGACCAGCTTGAGGATGAATGGCTGGAGGTTATCGAGGATGAACTGGATGCCATCCTCCCCGAGGCGTTTGCTGTAATTAAAGATACCTGTCGGCGTTTTGTCGGCGAATCATGGAAAGTGGGCGGTAGCGAAACGGAATGGGATATGATTCCCTACGATGTGCAGTTGGTAGGCGCGGTGGCCATGCACAAAGGCAGCATCGCCGAGATGAAAACCGGTGAAGGAAAGACGCTGGCCGCCATTATGCCGGCCTATTTGAATGGCTTGGTTGGCCGCGGCGTGCATATTATTACCGTTAATACCTACCTGGCCAAGCGTGATGCAGAGTGGAATGAGCCGATTTTTAATTTTCACGGCCTGGAAGTGGCCTGCATTGACAATTACAAGCCCAATTCCGAGCAGCGCCGCGAAGCCTACAAAGCGGATATTACCTACGGAACCAACAACGAGTTCGGCTTCGATTATCTGCGCGACAATATGGTCATAAATTCCAACCAGCTGGTGCAGCGCGGCCATCATTTTACTATTGTTGATGAAATTGATTCCATTCTTATTGATGAAGCCCGAACGCCGCTTATCATCTCCGGGCCGGTACCGCAAGATACGCAGTCGCACAAGTATGAAGAACTTAAGCCCCGGATTGAAAAACTGGTGAAGGCCCAGAAAAAGCTGGTAAGCTCGCTGGTTAAAAAAGGCCGCAAATTATTGGATGAAGGCAATGAGGAAGAAGCCGGCTTGGCACTGTTCCGTGCCCAGCGTGGATTTCCTAAAAATAATCAGTTTCGCAAAGTGATGCAGGAACCGGGCAACGAGCGTATTGTGCAGCAAACCGAAGCGTTTTATTTGCAGGATAACGCCAGCCGCCTGCATAAAGCCGATGAGGCGTTGTACTATTCCGTGGATTTGAAAATGAACAGCCTGGAGCTGACCGAAAAGGGGCGCGACTTCATCACGCAGGAAGATGAGGATAAGGAATTCTTCGTGATTCCCGATATCGGTACCGAAACGACCAACATTGATGAAGAAATTGATGAACTGCGGGAGGAGAAGATTGAGGAGGTAAAGAGTGAAGGCGAGTTTAGTGAAGAATATAAGGAAAAGAAAATTGAAGAAACCAAGCAAGAGGTTGACCAAGAACGCGAGCGACGTTTTAGCGATTTGCACCGGCTTTTTGCTGAGCGCAGCGACCGTATTCACACCATTAACCAGCTGCTGAAGGCGTACAGTCTGTTTGAGCGTGAGGAAGAATACATTGTGCAGGATGGCAAGGTTCAAATTGTGGATGAGCACACCGGCCGCGTGCTTTCAGGTCGCCGCTATTCGGACGGCCTCCACCAGGCCATTGAGGCCAAAGAAAGCGTAAAGGTGGAAGCCTCAACGCAGACGTATGCTACCATCACCCTGCAAAATTACTTCCGCATGTACCACAAGCTTTCGGGCATGACGGGTACGGCCGCCACGGAGGAGGGCGAATTTGATGAAATTTATGACCTGGATGTGATGGTTATTCCCACCAATGAGCCGGTGATTCGCGATGATAAAGAAGATCTGGTCTTTCGCACAAGACGGGAAAAATATAATGCCTCTATTGAGACGATTCGGGAATATCACGAAGGCGGCCAGCCGGTGTTGGTGGGCACAACCAGCGTGGATGTGTCGGAAACACTTAGCCGCATGCTCAAGCGGGAAAGCATTCCACATAATGTGTTAAATGCCAAGCAACATGCCCGTGAAAGTGAAATTGTAGAGATGGCCGGGCAGCAGGGTTCGGTAACAGTAGCTACAAACATGGCCGGCCGTGGTACCGATATTAAGCTGGCGCCGGGCGTGATAGAAAAGGGCGGGCTTGCTATTCTGGGCACCGCTCGGCACGAATCGCGCCGTATTGATCTTCAGCTGCGCGGACGTGCGGGTCGGCAGGGTGATCCCGGTGAGTCGCAATTTTATGTTTCCCTTGAGGATGATCTGATGGAAATGTTTGGCTCGGACCGTGTGGCCAAGGTGATGGACAAACTCAATTTTGAGGAGGGGGAAGTGATCACCCATTCTTGGATCACAAAATCACTGGAGCGCGCCCAAAGCAAAGTAGAGCAAAACAACTTCAGCATTCGAAAAAAGCAGCTGGAGTATGATGATGTACTGAGCAACCAGCGTGATGTGGTGTACGAACGCCGCCGCCATGCGCTCTCGGGCGATCAGCTGCGGGGTGATATTTATGACATGCTGGAAGACCTGGTGGAACGGCTGGTGGATGAGCATTACGGGAATGGTGAATTCCAGGAACTGCGCGATATTATCTTGCGATTCCTGGCCGTAGATATTGGCTTGGAACCGGATGAAATGAAAAGCATGACGGACGATCAGCTTATAGATCACACCATAGAAAAAGCCTTTGAAGGCTATCGCAAAAAAGAAGAAATGATTGCCCAGCCGCTGTATGAGGTGATCAAAAATATTGATGCTTCGGATGCCGAAGACAAGCCGGACCGCGTGCAGGTAATATTTACCGATGGCATGCGCCGCATTCGGGTGGTGGTTGATGTGGAGAAAGCGCTCGAAAATGAAGGCCATGAAGTGGCGCGGGCGTTGGAACGTACTGCCGTGCTTTCAACCATTGATGATAAATGGATGGAGCATTTGCGGGAGCTCGATTCGGTGAAAGAAGGGATTGGCCTGCGGGCATTCGGCCAAAAAGACCCGCTGTTGGAATACAAAAAAGAGGCCTTTGGAATGTTTAAGCAGCTGGTGGAACAGATCAACCAGGAAACGATTTCAATGATCTGGAAAGCCATTCCCGAAATGCAGGCCAACCAGGAAGGGCAGCAGCTGCAGCAGGCGCAACAGCAAAAAGCCAAGGTGGATATGAACCGTGCTAAAACCGAGCAAGCCGATTCTACAAACATGGGTTATAAATCTATGGGCGGACAAACCAATGGGTCAAATGGCCAAAACGGGCAGCAACGTAGTGACAAAAAACCAGAGCCCGTTACGGTTGATGAAGAGCCGGGCCGCAATGATTATGTAAAAATACAGAAACCGGGCTCGGGTGAAGTGATTGACCTTAAGTGGAAAAAAGCCAAGCGAAAAGTGGAAAACGAGGGTTGGATTGTGATTGAGAATTAGGGATCTGATTATTGTTAAAAAATCTTTTCAAAGCTGATATCCGTGTTTTTGACTATGTTCGACCGATAAAAAATCGGTGCAAAGCCCTCCTATAATAAATAACTAAAAAATGGAAGTATTAGGTATCGACATAGGCAGTTACGGCATTAAAGGATGTATTGTCGATACCGAAAAGGGTGAAATTTTATCAGACCGTTACAGCACCCCACCCCTGGAGAGTGATTCACCGGCTAAAGTTTTATCCAAACTGCATGAAGTAGTTAACAAACATTTCGGATGGGAAGGTCTGGTGGGATGCGCCTTTCCCGCCCCGGTCCGCAATGGTATTGTGCTTTCCGCCAACCGTATTGATGTAGACTGGGTTGATGCCGATGTAAAACAGCTTTTTGCAGAAATTACCGATAACACCGTTTCGGTGATTAACGACACCGATGCCACCGGCATAGCAGAAATGCGGTTTGGGTCCGGGGCCCGCCAACAAGGGTTGGTAATTGTGTTAACGGTGGGAACCGGGATCGGTTCTTCTATATTTATCAACCAAACACTGGTGCCCAATACCGAATTGGGCCGCCTTAAAATTGAGGGGCACACGGTAGAAGAACATGCATCCAATAAATCGCGCAAAGATCAGGAGATTTCCAAAAAAGCCTGGGCGCAACGCTTGCAGGGCATGCTGGAAACCTACGAGGGTATTTTCCATCCGGAGTTGTTTATTTTAGGCGGACAGCTGAGCAGAAAGACCGAGAAAACATTTCCGTATATTAAAATTAATACCGCATTTAAAGCCGCTGAATTTTTAAATGATGCCAGCATTGTGGGCGCCGCCATGGTTGCAGCCAGCCGCGAAAAAGAGGACAAAATGTTCTATCGATGAGAATATTAGATTGAAACGTTGATCTCGTTCCGTACCTCGCAACTACACCAAGGTGTTAATCTGCCGAAGCTTTTAAGCGCAGGCATGGTTTCGTAGGACAGGCCGGTGCGAAACGAGATGCTGGATATTAATAACGTGGCTAACCAGAGGTCAGTCACGAGATAAAATTACCCTCTATCCACATTGTGAGGAGGTTGTACCTCCGAACAGTATTGTTGCTAATAATGCATTTGAGATCCCTCACTGCGTTCGGGACGAACGTGAGTCTTTACCGCAGACCTTAGACTTTTTGACCTCTGACATTAGACCTTCCTTCACTCATCAAACGAATCAGGCAGGTCGTTTTCATACAGCACCACATCGCCGGGCTGCACATAATCGCGCATTAACTCGTTGGCTTCGTAAAGGCTGTTCACCACCTTCACTCTATTGGGCGGCAAGTCAGTTTTCCCAATTCCTTTTTTAATGGACGATGTACGTTCTTTGCCCACTAATACAGCAAGATCCAGATCAGCAGAACCTATTTGGCGACCAAATACATAATTTTTTTCGTCTTCCAGATCACCCAGTTCAATCATGCCCGGGGTGATAATGATCCGCCGACCACTTTCAAACTGTGACAGTATTTCTACCGCGTTTTTGGCTCCGGTAGGGTTGGAATTAAACGCATCATTGATGATAAATATGTCCCCCTCTTTTTTCAATTCCAGCCGGTGTTCCACCGGTTTGATACGGCGCGCGGCCAAAGCCATGGTTTTCAGGCGTATATCAAACCGGGCCGCAACGCCTACGGCCAGCAGCATATTTTGTACATTATGGGCACCCAGCAGCTGCGTCTGGAAGGATTCTGTTTTATCACCGCGGCTGACAGTAAACTCGGTACCCTGATGATTGTAGCTGATTTCGCTTCCCCGAATCGAACCATTTTGCAAGCCCGTCTTTACAATTTCAATATCATCGCGCAGGTCGGCCATCGCAGCCACGCGTTTATCATCGGCATTGAGTACAGCCGTGCCGCCCGATTTTAAACGCCGCACCAGCGTTGATTTAGTTTGAGCAATAGCATCTTGAGAGCCAAAGGTCTCTAAATGTGCTACGCCCACATTGGTTACTACCGCAATATCGGGTTTGGCAATATCGCACAGTTCGTTGATGTTGCCTTCGTAGCGGGCTCCCATCTCCAGAATAAGTACGTGATGATGGGCTTCAAGATCATTATTAATAACTTTGCAGATGCCCATGGGCGTATTGTAGCTATCCGGTGTGGAGCACACGCTTATGCGTTCGTTCAACAGATCACGGATCATAAATTTGGTGCTCGTTTTTCCGTAACTGCCGGTAATGGCTATCACGGTTAAATCGGACAGGCGGGCAAGCTTTTTTTGGGCTTGGGTGATGTAATATTGATGTACGCGTCGCTCGATAGGCTGGGTTATTTTTGCAGCAATAAATATATAAAAAGGTACTATGGCGTTGCCGAAAACCCAGGCAAATGATAACAGGTAGATATCAACCGGTAAAACCAATCCTAATTCGGTGAGCCCGGTGCGAGGTGCATTGGCCGCCCACCACGTGCCCAGAACGGGAATAAGCAGAAAAAGCAGCGCGTAAGGCACACACAGGCGCTTCATCCGAGCGGTGTAAACCAGCGGCTTTTTTTGTTGATCACCGGCATAGAAATCAGCAGAGCTGAACCAGAAAAACCCAAAGAAGGTAAGAATAATAATGGCCGCCGAACCGGTGACGGCATCCGACATCAGCCAGAGCATGCCCACGATAATCACCAGATACAAAATATGCTTAACGGTGATGACGCGGTGGTTCCAGTGATCAAGCAGCCAGCTTCCATATTCATTTAATTTGTAGCCTTTAAGCTGGAAAATGTGCAGAAAGAAACGGCTGCGCATCAACGTGTGGCGCGCCATGACGAAAATAAAACCCGCCAGCAGCAGATTCAAAAAATAGAAGTACCAGTTCAAATCGTATAATTATTTTGGAGTTGAAATCCTTGTTTTAAGTAAGTTTGCCATCCCGAATCCCGGTTTTGGGGTGAGGGATCTCAAATGTATCAAAGGTAATACATATTAAACAATACACTAATTAAGTCAACGCTTGAGATCCCTCGTCATTCAGGGAAACAACTGAATTTCTCGGGATGACATCTTTATTTTAATTGTCAACAGGTCGCTAATGGGTGAAACATCTGTTATATTTGAACGCTAAAATTCGCTTCGTATTCATCACAAAATCGTACCAAATATATGAAATTAATTATCCCAATGGCAGGCCGGGGCACGCGCGTTCGGCCGCACTCGCATACCACACCAAAGCCGCTGTTGCCCGTTGCCGGCAAAATGATTGTAGAACGCATCGTAGAAACATTCGGGCGTACGCTCGATCGCAGTATTGACGAGATTGTATTTATTCTGGGCCCCGACTTCAGTCAGGATATCAAAGACCAGCTTTCGGCTATGTGCGACCGCCAAAACGCCCAAGCCACATTTCGGGTGCAGCATACCGCCGAGGGAACCGCCCATGCCGTGTATTGTGCGGAAGAAGATTTGTCCGGTGAATGTATTATTGTATTCGCCGATACCATTTTTGATATGGAAGGCTCGGTTTCCATCGAAGATTCGGATGCTATTATTTGGCTCAAAGAAGTGGATGATCCCTCGCGCTTTGGCGTTGCCGTAGAAAAGGACGGGCAGATCACCGATTTTGTAGAAAAACCGGATGAGCCGATTTCAAATCTGGCTATTATTGGCGTGTACTATTTTAAAGAAGCGGGCGACCTGAAAACAGAAATCGAATATCTGCTTGAACATGATGTGCGCGGTCACGGCGGGGAATTTCAGCTCACTGATGCGCTCGATCGTCTCCTCAAAAACGGTAATGTATTTCGTAAGGCCACGGTTGATGAATGGCTGGACTGCGGTACGCTGCCGGCCTGGCGCGAAACATCCGGGGTGATTGTAGAAAAAGAAGCCTCTGAAATTGAGGACCATCAATTTAATAATACGACTATCCATCACCCTGTGTATATCGGGGATGATGTGGAGCTGGATAATTGTGAGGTAGGTCCCCATGCCAGCATCGGCGAAGGCAGCAGGCTTAAAAATACGACGATAAAGAATAGCCTCATTCAGGGGACATCAACCCTGGAAAATTGCCACATTGAGGACTCAACCATTGGTAGGCATGTAGAGCTGAAAAACGTAGATCATCAGGTACATCTGGGCGACCATACGAAGATTGGGGTGGAGGTGTGATAGTTTATAGTAAAGAGTAGTAAGTAGAGAGTAGTGAGTGAAAAGCGAGAAGCAAGAAGACATAAACTATGACAGGGTGTACGTCTCACTTTTTATTTTTTGTTCTCGCTTATTTTAAACTTTCTACTATTTACCTTCTACTAAATACTGCCTTATATGAAATCATCAAGGGGGCGTTGTTGGTCGGCTTCTTCCAGCTGTTCGTGGGCTTTGCGGTGGCTGCCATCCGGCTCTAAGTGAATAGTTACGATAACATCACCCTCGATGGCATCAATGAGTTTGCGCTCTAAAATAGTAGCATCATCATGCGCTTTTTTCAGATCAATGCCTTTTTCAAAAATGGAATGGAGTTCAATCCATGTAGTGTGGCCCGCCGAGCGGTGACGAAGGTTATGGATGTTAGTCATGGCGCCGGGCAGGCTTTCACTCAATGTGCTGCGGATTTGTGCATCCGTTTCAGGATTTTTGGAATCCATCAGCCCATCCACCGAATACCTGATGAGCTTGAACCCTTCGTACATAATATAAAATGCCAAAGCACCGGCTACCAGCGAATCGAGGATCCTGAAGTCAGTAAATTTAATGATAATCAGCGTTGCAACAGCACCCGCACTGGTCCACACATCGGTAAGCGTATGTTTACCGTTGCTGATAACCATCATATTATTTTCGCGCCGGCCCACGCGCATTAGGTACGTTCCCAGGATGAGATTCACCACACCCGCGCCGCCAATAAGATAAATGCCGCTAACAAGGTTGGCTAAATTGTATCCGTTGATATAGTTTTCAATGGATTGATAAATGATGGTTATCCCGGCCAGAATAATGACGGTTCCCTCAATACCCACCGATATAAACTCCACGCGCTCATGTCCGTAGAGGTGTTTTTCATCAGCCGGCTTGGTACTTAGAATGAGCCCGTAGTACACAAAGCCCACCGCTAAAATGTGGATGATTGATTCAGCGGCATCGGAGAGCGCCGTATTGGAACCGGTAATCCAGAATCCGCTAACTTTTAGCCCAAGGGAAAGCAGCGAAACTGCCAGGCTGATGCGAAGAGCAGTTTTAGCTGGGGAATTATCCATGAATCGATTACCGGTTTGTTGGTGGACTTAAATATTACGCAAAGAATACCTGAAAGCAAGTGGATTAGTTCTTATTTTAACACTCTTTTTATTGAAGCTACAAAAGCACTAAAACACAAAAATTGATTCAAAATTATACAATAAAGCACGCATAATTCTTTAGTGCCTTCGTGTTTTAGTGGTAAAACATTATGCAAGACATTCATCCCAAACATAAAGAAGTTTTTGATACCATATCTGAGGCTGGCCGCGCCGTGGATCAGCAGGCCTACGTGGTGGGCGGATATGTGCGCGATTATTATCTGGGGCGGTTGCGTGATGACGGTATGGATATCGATTTTGTAACGGTGGGCTCGGGCATCAAATTGGCCGAAAAAGTGGCAGATTTGCTGCAGGCGGAAAACCTTTCCGTCTTTAAAAAATTCGGGACCGCGCAGGTTAAATATCAGGGACTGGAGCTGGAATTTGTAGGCGCACGTAAAGAAAGTTATCGGCGTAATTCACGAAAGCCGATCGTGGAAGAAGGCTCGTTGAAAGATGACCAACTTCGGCGCGATTTTACCATCAACGCGCTTTCGTGGTCGCTTAATGAGGAAAACTTCGGTGAATTGATTGACCCGTTCGGCGGGGTGCAGGATCTTAAAAATGAATTGATTCGCACGCCGGTAGATCCGAAGGAAACCTTCGACGATGACCCGCTGCGGATGATGCGGGCGGTACGGTTTGCAACTCAACTGAACTTCAAAATTGAGGAAAAAACCTACCGGGCCATCGAACAAATGGCACCACGCCTGGAAATTATTTCTAAAGAACGTTTACTGGACGAGCTCAACAAAATAGTGATGTCACCCAAGCCCTCCATCGGTTTTGCCCTGCTGTTTAAGACGGGCTTGCTGGAGCAATTTTTCCCCGAAATGTGCACCCTCCACGGGGTGAAGCAGGTGCAGGGCGTTAGCCACAAAGACAATTTTTGGCATACTCTGGAAGTGCTGGATAACACGGCCGAACTGAGTGATGATCTTTGGCTGCGCTGGGCGGCCATTATGCACGATATTGCCAAGCCGGTCACCCAACGCTTTGAGCCCGGAACCGGCTGGACATTCCACGGGCATGATGCCATTGGAGCGAAGTGGGTTAAATCTATTTTTCGGCGGCTAACTCTTCCGCTGGACGAACGCATGCGATACGTAAAAAAACTGGTTCGGCTGCACTTGCGTCCCATTGCGCTGGTTTCGGAAGAAGTGACCGACAGCGCGGTGCGCCGACTTCTTTACGAAGCCGGAGATGATATCGACGATTTAATGACCCTTTGCCGGGCGGACATCACCAGTAAAAATGACCGCCGCGTAAAACAGTACAACAAAAACTTTGACCGGGTGCAAAAGAAAATTATAGAGGTGGAAGAAAAGGACCGCCTGCGCAAGTGGACCAACCCGCTGGACGGCAATGAAATTATGGAAACGCTGGGTATTGAGCCGGGTCCGGCGATCGGAAAAATTAAGGATGAAGTACGCGAAGCAATATTAGATGGCAAAATTCCCAACGAACACGATGCCGCCTTCAATTATATGATAAAAATTAAAGATACATATATTAAAAATAATTAACCGCAGAGTTTATAGAGGTTCGCAGAGGATTATTCTTTTTTCTCTGCGTATCCTCAGCGTTCTCTGTGGTTTAAAAAAAGAATATGAGTAACGAAACTTGGATTGCCGATTCATACGCAAAAATAAACCTTGGGCTGAACGTGCTGGAGCGTTTGCCTACCGGGTATCACCGCATTGAAACGGGTTTTTGTTTCGTGGATTGGCGCGATCGTTTTGAAATTCAGCCGGCCGATTCTATGAAGCTGGAATTAACAGATGATGAGATCCCCACTGACCAGCGTAACCTCATTACGCAGGCTGTTCGAGTTTTAGAGCAATATGTAGGGTTGAATGATGCGTATCATATAAAAGTTGAAAAGCGTATCCCTGCCGGGGCCGGACTGGGCGGCGGCAGCAGCAACGCGGCGCTCACCCTGCGGATGATCAATAAAATAGAAGACCTGGGACTCAGTGATGATGAGCTCATTGATTTAAGTCGCGACATAGGCGCCGATGTGCCCTTTTTCATCAAAGGCAAAACCGGCATCGGTCGTGGCGTGGGGCATGAAATCGAGCAGGTTGATATTCAACCCGATGGCTGGATCGTCTGTTGTTTTCCCAATGTGCCAAGCAGTACATCCGAAGCTTACCAATATTGCGAACCCAATCCGCAACCGGATTTTCCTATCAAGCGTGTAGTGAACGAAGAACCGATTGACGAATGGCGCTATACGTTGTTTAATGATTTGGAGCAGTCGGTCTTTCAGCGCATTCATGTATCGGGCAATTTGAAAGATCAGTTTTACGAATTTGGAGCCACTTATGCGTCCATGACCGGCAGCGGCTCGGCGGTATATGGTATTTTTGAGCAGGAATTTCTGGCACTTGACGCCTACCGAACGTTGCTGGATCTGGAGCTCCCGGCAAAAATCACCCCACCCGGTTTTTCTCCCAATTACGGGATTTATAGAAAAGACTGAAAATGTAGATCGAGATTCATCTCGATCACTCGGCATGAATG
>Ga0306869_1000186_pt1 | contig 34922 bp, 38 predicted proteins | sample AntRauTorckE6833_FD_190421 | JGI IMG/M metagenome (GOLD analysis project Ga0306869, IMG submission 190421) | Saline lake microbial communities from Rauer Islands, Antarctica - Metagenome Torckler E6 #833 (v2) (version 2) | ecosystem: Environmental > Aquatic > Non-marine Saline and Alkaline >... | reverse complement strand
ATCGTAAAGCGCATTTCCATAATCTTTTATACTTATGAAAGATTTATCTATTGATTTTTTAAGATCAAATTCTGTCTCTGAAATTTGATCTTTTCTATTTGTTAAAAAATTACCAACTCTCTCTCCACTAACACCTAAACGCATCATTGTGTATTCACCAATATCAGAATCAATAAAAGATTTTGTAATATCTTCTTTGTCAGAATTAATGACTAATTTTGCAACCTCGAAATCTACATCTGATTTTCTGAAATAAAATGAATAATAAAATGCTTCAACTAAATACATAGAGAGCCACACGGACATCATAAAAAAGAATCCACTTCTAAGGTTTGTTTCGTAATCAATAAAGAATATTGAAACTGAACCAAGACTTAATGGAAGAGTAGGACCGATAACCGTCGTAAAGAATAAAATAGTTACAACCCACAAGATAAAAGTTCTAGTCTTCCTTCTACCAGAAAAACTAGAATATCTCTCCAGAAAGACAGCTGGGTAAAGTTTTGAAGATTTATTTTTTAGTTCTGCAAAAGTAATCATATTATTTAAAAATTCCTATTAATCCAGTGACTAATAAAAATACAATCAGAAATGGGAGTACAAGCCAAAGAAAGAAAACTGCAATTCCTATAATTATAGAGAAAATTAGTACTGTTAAACCAATAGCAATTACCATACTTCTTAAAATAAAACCTACAATCCTCATTATTAAATTGACTGCTAATGATTCGAGGAAGCTTCCCATATCTAGCCCCCCCTTACTGTATTCTTTTAATCTTTTAAATGGAGAAAATAATGTTCGTAGCAAAATAGGAATTGAAAAGTATTGATAAGTAAACCAAATCATATTTCCCCAGATACCGAAGAAATCTTTTATAGCATTTGTGTAATGCCATGCTAAATAATAAGGAAATATCACGAATGGACTCATGATTAAATTATATCATTTTTATTTTAGCTTATAAAAAACTTTGTCCTCAAATCGTAAATCAATGTAATCAATATTATTAAATTGAACATCATGAATAGATTCCTGTGCTATTGCAGCTTTTAGATTATTTATTGTCTCACTTGGTATATCAGTCTCTTCTACTAATAATGTTGGACCTCCTATAGTATGTAAAATAAATGTTTCAAAATCCTCTGTGCTAATTTTATTTATTTCAATATTTTCTTCTAGAAGTAATTCTATTTTTTTTAAAAGTTTTTTAAAAGTTTTTGTGTTGGTATATTTTTTACCCAAAATTGATTCATCATTTTCTGTTTCAATAACTCCTTCCAAGATAAGATGATTTTCAATATAGTTTTCAGGTCTTTCTACAAAAAATAATCCAGATTCATTTATTAAATAACAATTTTTACCTTCAGTATCTGAACAATATTCCGCAACAGGATTATATTCGGTAATATCTATGACTGCACGATTAATGTCAGATCTTCTAATTACAACTGATTCTATTGATAGATTCTTTTCTATTTTTTTAGAAATAGTTTCTTTAGGTATAAAAAGAAAATGACTTTTTGAAATTAAGAATAAATATTTTCCTGAAATTCCTTCAAAAAATATGTTTTCGATTTCTGTAGTCTTCACAAATTTATTACCATTAATTTCTACACTAGATATTCTCATTGATTGATGGCTAGACCAAAAAGATAATGCATACAAAACTACAATTAAAAAAGATGTCCAAATTATAGTTTTTCTGTAATAACGAAATTTGCTTCTCTTCAAAAGTCTTTGTTTTTTATTTTTTTTAGACATTATCTAACTAATTTAATGAACCTAATTATTCTCATCAGATTTTTTTCCGATAAATTCTTTTCCTATATATGGAACCAAGACTTCTGGTACTTTTATTGAACCATCTTGTTGTTGGTAGTTTTCAATTAATGGAACTAGAATTCTAGGACATGCAATTGCAGTGTTGTTCAATGAGTGTGCAAATCTGTTTTTGTCTCCGTCTTTATATTTAATCCCTAGGCGACGAGTTTGAAAATCATGAAAATATGATGCTGAATGAGTTTCGCGATAATTATTCTCTGATGGAACCCAAGCTTCAATATCGTATTTTTTAACTTGTCCTAAACCAAGATCCCCTCCTGCATTAATAACAACATGATAAGGAATTCCTAAATCTTGCATAATTTCTTCTGTATTTGCTAAAAGTTCTTCATGATATTTAACTGACTCTTCATGACTCGCTTCACATAAAATAATTTGTTCCACCTTATGAAACTCGTGAACACGAACTAAACCTTTTGTATCTTTTCCATGACTTCCCGCTTCTCTTCTGAATGCAGGTGAATAACTGACATACTTAATCGGTAAGTCTTCTTTTTTCAAAATTTCACCACTGTGATAAAACATTGTTGCCACCTCGGCTGTTCCTCCTAAATAATCTCCATCTTGAGTTTTATATAAATCTTCTTCTCCTTGCGGAAGATATCCTGTTCCAATTAGAGTTTCTCTTTTTACAAGTGAAGGAACTATCATAGGTTTGTATCCCTTTTTTACAAGTTTGTTTTGAACATATTGCAAGATTGCCCATTGAAGAAGCGCGCCTTCGTTTTTTAAAACATATCCACGAAATCCTGAAATTTTTGCTCCTCTTTCAAAATCAGCTAGATCAAGTTCAGTCATTAATTGAACATGGTCTTTTCCATCAAAATCGAAACTTGTTTTTTCACCCCAAACTTTTATTTCTTGATTGTCTTCATCTGATGAACCTTCTGGAACTGACATATCTGGAATGTTTGGAACTTGAACCATTAGTTTTTGCCATTGTGTTGTAACTTCTTTCAAGTCAGCTTCTTTTATTTGAAGTTCTTCTTTTAAGATTCTCATTTCATCTAAAAGAATTTGTTTTTCAGAATCATCTACTTGAGGAATTTTTTGACTGACTTCATTTTGTTTTGTTCTCATTTCCTCTACTTGTTTCAAAACTTCTAGTCTTTGATCATCTACGGAGATTAATTCATCTACATTAAAATCAATACATTTTTTCTTTGCACCTATTTGAACAATTTCCTTATTTTCTCTGATGAATTTGATATCAAGCATTTTCTTTATAAAAATTTTAATGTTTATTAATAAAAATATCATAGCAAATCTATATAATTTCTGCTATGAAGCATAAAATTAGAGATCTTGATAAAGAATATTGGCCGATGTCTTTACTCGAATTACCAATTAGAGATATTCCTCGAAAATTACATATAAAAGGAACGAATCCAGATTGGTCACATAAACGAGTCTGTATTGTTGGCTCTAGAAAATATTCTGATTACGGAAGAGCGGTCTGTGAAAAAATAATCACTGGTCTGTCGAAATATCCAATTACTATTGTCTCTGGTCTCGCATATGGCATTGATTCTATTGTTCACAGATTTGCAATTGAGAACAAAATGCTGACGATTGCAATTCCAGGATCCGGTTTGAATGATAATGTTATTTACCCTGCTAAACATTTCAATCTTTCAGAACAAATTATTGAAAGTGCTGGATGTTTAATTTCTGAATTTGATAATGATCAACCCGCGATGATTTGGACTTTTCCACAAAGAAACAGAATCATGGCAGGAATTTCTGATCTTGTTCTTATTATAGAGGCATGCGAGAAATCAGGAACGATGATAACTGCCAGGTTGGCACTGGATTACAATATTGAGGTTGCTTGTGTTCCTGGTTCCATTTTTAATGATAGCTCTCGTGGAACAAATAAATTATTACGACAAGGTGCTCACCTTGTTTGCTCTGCCGAAGATATTTTAAATCTTTTAGGTTTTGAAATTAGTGAAAATAAAAACTTGTTTAAGGAAAATATAAATAAACAACGCTGTAAAATAATAAAAGAAAAATTATCTTCACGAGAATTTAAGGTTTTTAGTTTATTAAAAAATCCACTTTCAAAAGATGAATTGATTGAAAAAAGTAAACTCGAGATTTCACAAGTAAACATTATTTTGAGCACACTTGAAATAAAAGGACTTATCCACACAATCGAAGATAAAATTTGCCAAAAATAAAATAATGCGTTATTAATTGGTGCATGGCAAATAAACTTTTAATCGTAGAGTCTCCCGCAAAGGCAAAGACTATTTCAAAATATTTAGGAAAAGATTTCATTGTTACCTCATCAGTAGGGCACATTAGAGATCTTCCAAAGAGTAATAAAAAAGCTATTGATATCGAAGCTGGTTTTGTTCCTACTTATGAAGTTTCAAAAGGAAAAGAAAAAGTAATTGCAGAAATAAAAGATTACGCAAAAAACGCAGATGAAATATATTTAGCAACTGACCCCGACCGTGAAGGAGAAGCTATCGCATGGCACTTGAAAGAGATTATGAGTAAGGTAGCAAAAGGAAAAAAAATGTATCGTGTTACTTTTAATGAAATTACCAAGGACACAGTTCAAGAAGCAGTAAAACATCCTCGACAAATTGATGACGATTTGAAACAAGCACAAGAAGCTCGTCGTATTTTAGACCGTCTAGTTGGATATGATTTATCTGGATTGATTTGGAAAAAAGTTCGATATGGTCTTTCTGCTGGTCGTGTTCAATCTCCTGCCCTAAGAATTATTATGGAGCGTGAACGTGAAATTCGTGCTTTCAATCCTGAAGATTTCTGGACTATTTCAGCCGACTTAAAATCTTCTACAAAAATTGAATTCCCTGTTAACTGTTCAGAGGAACCTCGTGAAGAAAAAGAGGTTAATAGAATTTTAGATATTGCAAAAAAAGAATCTTGGAAGGTTTTAGAGATCAAAGAAACAAAAGCAAAAAGATCACCTTACGCCCCTTTTATTACTTCAACTCTTCAACAAACTGCCTCAACTAGATTAGGATTCTCTCCCTCTAGAACTATGGCGTTGGCTCAAAAGCTTTACGAATCAGGACATATTACATACATGAGAACTGATAGTGTAAATATTAGTAAGCAAGCAATCGCCCAAGCTGCAAAAGTAATCGACTCAGAATTTGGAAAAGATTTATTAGAAACAAGAGTTTTTAAATCAAAAGCAAAAAATGCACAAGAAGCCCACGAAGCAATCAGACCTTCTGATCTTTCAAAAGTTTCTGCTGGAAATAATTCAGACCAAAAGAGATTGTATGAATTGATTCGTGCGAGAACTCTTGCTTCACAAATGATTGATGCACAAATAATGAGAACAAAACTTATTACGAATGTTGAGACTGAATCAATTCCGAACTTTACAGCAAATGGCTCTAGAGTTTTATCTCAAGGTTGGTTACTAGCTGATCCAGCAGCACGTGGTGAAGATACAGAAATTCCAAAAGTAACTGAGGGTGAAGAACTTGATTTAATTTCAATCGAAAGCGAGGCAAAACAAACACAGCCACCTTCTCGCTATACTGAAGCCGGGCTTATTAAAGAACTTGAAAAACGTGGAATTGGTCGTCCATCTACTTTTGCTTCTATTATTAGAACAATCGTTGATCGTGGTTATGTTGATAAAGAAGGAAGAACGCTGATTCCAACTGATACTGGTGATGTTATTTCTAGTTTCCTAGAACAGAATTTCGAACATTATATCGGTGATGAGTTTACAGCTGAAATGGAAGAAAAACTCGACAAGATTGCCGAAGGTGAAACTACTTATTTAAAAGTTCTAAAAGATTTCTATGGACCTTTCCTAAAAGAAGTTCAATCAAAAGAAAGTATCGCAAAACTAACAACTCTTGGAGAAGCAGATCCAAAATTTAAATGTCCAAAATGTAAGGCGAAAATGGATATCAAACTTGCACGAACTGGAAAATTCCTAAGTTGTTCTAAATTCCCAGAATGTGATGGTGCCCTTACCATGGAAGGAAAAGAAGTAAAACCTGACGAACCAATTGGAAACCACCCAGAAACTGGTGAACCTATTTTTGTGAAAGTTGGTCGTTTTGGTCCTTATGTACAATTGGGAGAAGGTGGAAAGAAAGATTCCAAAGGAAAGAAAATAAAACCAAAAATGTCTTCTATTCCAAAAGAAAAAGATTTTGAACAAGTAACTGTTGAAGAAGCGACTAAGTATCTAAGTGTTCCACGTGTTCTTGGAAAACATCCAAAGACTGATGAAGATATAACTGCTGGTATAGGCCGTTTTGGGCCATTTATTGTCCATGAGAAGGACTTTAGATCTCTTAAAGAAGATTCTGTATATGATGTAACACTAGAGCGTGCTTTAGAAATTTTAAACACACCTAAAAAGAAAAGAGGAGCAAAGAAAAAAGCAGCTTCAAAAAAGAAAGTAGTAAAAAAAACTGCGAAGAAAAAATAAAAAACTCTACAAATTTGATATGTCAAAAACTAAAAATATTCCAGCTAATAAATTTGGTGGAAAACATACAAGCTTAATTCCCACTGCAAAAATAATTGTCAATTTTTTAGCAAAAAGTGATTTAGTAAAAAATATTTCTCCAGGAATAATTTCTAGTTACCGCGGAAAAAATGGAAGCCGTAAACATATAAAAATATCAAATGACGAATCCTCAATTTTAATTACAGTTACAGACAACAGTAATAATCAAAAAATTCGAATTTACTTGAATGAATCAGATGATATGAAAATCATTAAAACTTTACTTATTAAAAAATCAAAAGAAAAAGGGTTTACCACTTCTTAGATACAAGAGCAGTAGTCAGAATCAGAACCCCCCCCGAACATATTGGACCTTCATTTGCAATCTCGCAAACTGCATAATCACGATTATAACTATCAAAACTACATGTTGTTGTATTTCCATAACCTGTGTCTGTTAAACATATAACATTATAATCACAAACTTCATCAGGAAAGGATTGTGGATTTTTTGAATATGCAGTCTGATCTTCCTGAACAAGAGTACAATTATTATTTAAAATTTCAGAAGTTAAAATAAAACATTCAGACCCATCGCCAATATTTTGTGCACATAATTCTGAGGACATGTTTAATACCACTGAATCAGGATAACTACTATCATCCTGATACAAACAATCTAAATTTAATGGATTCCAATTACTATCAAATACACAAGCATCTAGAGAATAAGCATCTCCAGAATAATTAACAACCTCCACCCATTCATATGGATATTCAGAACTAAAAGATCCATATGATCCGTAACTACAACTATTATATTCAATATCTCCATCCCCAATAGCATCACAACTATTAGATCCTGAACTCGATGAAGGTAAATTTAAAGAGGCAGCAAATACAGCATCTTTTTCATCTTCAGAAACTAGATAAGAATAACTTGAACCATTTGGAGATGTTGGAACTTCAGGAAGGTATCCTTCTTCTACTAGTTTTTCCATACTTTCTTTATACTGAACAGAACCTTCGGTAACCATAGTTCCTTTTGATGAAGAATAACTAGCACTAACTGGTGCCCTCCCTCCATTATCATCCTTATATAATTGGATTGCTTTGGATACTTGATCTGACTCTACTATCATATGAGCATCATCCGCTTTCATTTTAGCTTCACTGGTGCTGTACATTATCACAGTTGATAATAGAGATATGACTGATATTACAATTAGTAATTCTATAAGAGTGAAGGCTTTGTTTTTAAGTTTTTTCATGAAAAATTAAATATTAAAATTTGAAACAGAATAGTCATCATCTTCATCATCTCCTGAATAATTTGGTGTATCTAAAACCTCTGATTTATTCTCTACATTCACATTTTCATCTGGGCTTTGTTCTTGCCAAATCTCTGGGTTATCTACAAGAGGATCATTAGATGATTTATCCGCTATATTTTCTGCGACTTCCTGTGGGTCACTAATGTGTTCAGTCTGATCTGTTCCTATAGGGTTTTGTTCATCAATTGATTGCATGTCGATTGATGGATTAACATTGTTATTTTCTGTATTACTAATTTCATTATTTTCATCGTTTGTTTCGAAGGTTGATTCATTTGTTTGAGGAATATTATTATTAGGTTGATCTAAAGTTCCGTCAGATTTAACCTCTTCTTTCTTTTCATATTCCCCTCCAATTTCTCCCCGTGAGTTTATTATATTTGAAAACAATTCATCTTCGCTAATCTTATCCTCTTCCTTTCGTCCTTCATTTAATGCAGTCATGATTTTTTTAAGTTCTTCATCATTAAAATAATCAATTCGGATTCTTCCACCAATATCTTTTGGTTCAATAGTTACACGAGCACCTAGACTTTTGCTGGCACCCTCTTCCCATTCAACCATTTCTGGGTCAAACATTCTTTCTTTCTTTCTAACTTTGTCGAATGCAATTTTTCTAGAAATCTTTTCGGCATCACGCACAGTCATTCGACGCAAAACAATCTCTTTAAATAAAACATTTTGTTCTTCTGGACGATCAGATAGCATTAAAAGTGGTCGGGCATGCCCCTCTGAAATTTTCTTTTCAGATAATGCCTGTTTTACCTCTTCCGGAAGTGCCAAAATTCTAATAGAGTTTGAAACATATTCACGACTCTTTCCTACTTTCTTGGCTATTTCAGCATGTTTAAATTTAAATTTTGAAGCTAGTTGTTCAAAAGCTACTGCCCTATCAATTGGGTTCAAATCCTCGCGCTGCAAGTTTTCAATAATAGCTAATTCTAATTTTGTTTTGTCGTCATCTTCTTTTGCACGAATAAGAGCAGGTACTTCACGAAGCCCTGCAAGTTTTGAGGCGCGTAGACGACGCTCCCCTGCAATCAATTCATATTCTGTTGTCAGACCCCCGTCTTCTTTTAAAACTTCCTTACGAGTAACAACAAGAGGTTGTAAAACTCCATACATTTTTATTGATTCTGCTAAATCTTGTAGACGTGCTTGATCAAATTCTCGTCTTGGTTGAAAAGGGTTTGGGTGTACTTTTTCAGTCTCAATAAAGAAGACTGCGTTTTTATGAAAATCTGAACTGTTTGAATGCTCCATATTTGTATATTCTAACATTGATTTTAATTAAAAAAAATATTAAGCTCTATTGTATTGAAGTAAGCGCTGGAGTGGTGGAATTGGTATACACGCACGACTCAAAATCGTGTGCCTCACGGCTTGCGGGTTCAAGTCCCGCCTCCAGCACAAAATAAATTGGCGCCATTATGAAAAAAAAATTAGCGCAAAAAAATAAACCAAAAATAATTGTCGTTCTCGGACCAACGTCTGCTGGAAAAAGTGACCTAGCGGTTGATTTAGCATTGGAATTTAATGGAGAAATAATTTCTGCTGATTCTAGACAAGTGTATCGTGGGCTAGATATTGGTTCAGGAAAAATAACAAAAGAAGAAATGAAGGGAGTACCGCATCATTTGTTAGATGTTGCTTCACCAAAAGAAGTTTTTTCTGTTGCTGATTTTCAAAAACAATCTTACAAAGTGATTGATGATATTTTAAGTCGTGGAAAAATTCCAATTATCGCAGGGGGAACTGCTTTTTATATTCAATCTATTGTTGATGGTATTGTTCTACCTGAGATAAAAAGTGACCCAGAATTGCGTGGTAAATTGGAGAAACTATCACTCGAAGAGCTTCAACAAAAATTAAAAGAAACTGATTCTGAAAGATATGCAGAAATTGACGAGAAAAATAAAGTGCGTCTAGTACGTGCACTGGAAATAAATTCTCAACTAGATAAAGTTCCTAAACTAGAAAAAAAACCAAAATATGAAGTTTTGCAAATTGGATTAAATTGGCCAAAAGAATTTTTACACCAGAGAATTCACGATCGTATTGTCGTTCGTATGAAAATTGGGATGCTAGAAGAAGTTCAGAATTTACATGAATCAGGTATTTCATGGGAACGTCTCGAATCACTAGGATTAGAGTATCGATATCTATCACTTTTCCTTCAAGATAAAATTTCAGAAGAAGAAATGTTATCTGAGTTGGAAACAAAAACCAATCAATTTGCTAAAAGACAGATTACTTGGTGGAAAAAAGATAAGAGTATTAAGTGGTATACACCGGAGGATTATAAGGAGATTAAAAAAGTGATTAATTTCTTTATTTAATATTGTTTAATTAAGAAGACAATAAGTTAGCCCACCATTAACATTACTACCGACAAGATTCATATATTTACCTTGATAATATGAGTCTTTACCTAATTCAAATTCTGGTAGATTTAATTCCCCACCATTCCAATATATATATTAGATAATCATCATATGGCTCACCACCGCAATATGCTAAATAGTCATCACAACCACCACACGCCACTGAAATATCATCATACGGAGCAGTGATATAACCTATCTCATAATTACAAGAGTCGTCAGCACAAAATTTATATTCTTCAGGTAAAGAAGCTAAATAACCATTATCAACCAAAAGAGTTTCAAGATCTGATATTGAACTATTTGAGTAAGAACTACCACCCCAGTAATAATCTAACCAATTATCTTGGATTCCAGTTTTATAAATACCACCACCAGTAGTACAAGAACCATTAGCTGCAGAAGTATAATCCTTGCACTCAAAAGGAACTTCACCGTAATCTGACCTATATAGTTCAATGGCGTTTCTTAATTGCACCGCCTCTTGAACTATTTTACTGTTTGTTGCTTTTTCTCTAGCATCATCTAAAGAAGCTAAAACAACTGTTGAAAGTAAGGAAATAATAGAAATTACCACCAGCAATTCAATTAAAGTAAAACCTCTTTTTTTATTTAAATTCCAGTTCTTTCATCTTTAATAATGCCTTTTTTTTGCAGCCATGTGACCATTCCAGGTTTTCTAGCAGCACCAAAAACTTCTCTAGATTTAAATTCATTTTCTTCGTTAAATTGGATTCCTTCTGTCATGATTTTTATTATAGCAAATTTAAATTTGTTTGGCTTTTAAATAAAATTAAATTGTGGATATTTTTTGCGGGTCCACGAGGACTCGAACCCCGAACTGCGGTTTTGGAAACCGATGTTTTACCATTGAAACTATAGACCCATAAAAGCGCTTTTACCTAATACAACAAATGCGCTAAGGAATATATTAGCACATTTGTTAAAATATTTGAAAACTAAAAGAAATTTAAATTATTTCTTTGATTGCTTGAAAGTAACCATTTTCTTCAGTTTTTTACTGAATTTTTTAAGTTCAAGCTTTGTATCAGTGATTCTCTTATTTCTTCTTGTCCAATAAGTTTCACCTGTATCCTTGTTTTTAAGTTGTATTAAATTTTCTTGTGACATGTGAGAAAGATTACTATAAATAGATATATAAATCAAGAATTTTAACCTTTAAATTGTTTAGAACTTTAATTTACCTACAAAGGTTGACATAGGACATTTTCTATGTAATAATAGCCAATATGTCAGAAAAAACACAGAAATTTAGACCTATAATACTAAAATCATTATTTATATTGATGATTCTGGTTATTATTGTACTTCTTGCTTTTGCAATAATTAGATTCATACCTTTTATATTCTCTTCTTTTGCTTCAGCTGGAAATGCACTCAAATCACCTTTTGAGAAGGGATTAGAAATTAAATTAAGTGAGAATGACTTGGATTCTGAAGAGAGTTTCCGCTTATATTGGGAATATTCAAAATCATCTGAAATAGAGGACGGTTCATTCAATTTACAATATGATTGTGCACCAAATTTAAAACTACATGTTGCCAATACAGATAAAACTGAATTACTTTGTGATACAGATTATAAGCTTAATAAAGGAGATCGTTATATTGATCTGATATCAGTTCTTGATAAAAAAAATTCATATACTGAATCTGAAATAAAAGTTTCATTCTTGGATAAAGCTGGGTCAGAGATTTCATTTGGTTCTCTTGTTTTTTCTGTGACTAATGAAGGAGATGTTCCAATAAATGATTTATCAGGTAGTGCAAGTATTTCTAGTCAAAATGTTAGTGATCAAAATACAGAAAATGACAGTAATTCTAATGATTCAAGTAAAAATACTACAACAACTACTCAAACTAACAATACAGTAAGTACCGCACCTGCTGATCTTTCAATAATTAATATGCGTGCAGTAAATGATACTCAAGTAGTATTTGATGTATCAAACATTGGTGGCCGACCAACTGGAAACTGGAATTTCACTTATACAATCCCAGGAGAAAATGCTGAGACTTCCCCAATTCAACCAAACCTAAACCCTGGGAATACAATACGTTATACTCTAACTTTTGACGATATAGATTCAGCAGATGTTGTTGTATATCTTGATCCAAACGATTTAATTAATGAAAATTCTGAAACAAACAATCTTAGAACTGTTTTTATTAGAGGTGATGGAGGAAATTCAAACAACTCAGATAATTCATACAATAGAAATGATGATGCTGATTTAGAAATCAGAAATCTAGAAGTTGGATACATGAGTGGTTCTCGTTTTAGAGAGGATGACGATATTGATGATAATGAAGACGCTGCTATTCGTTTTGAAGTAGTAAACAGGGGTGGAGAATCTACAGGTTCATGGAGATTTGAAATTGAAGAGACACCTTATGACGGAAGTAATAACGATTACAGATCTAACAGACAGGACTCTCTGAGACCAGGCGAATCAAGAATTATAACTGTAGAATTTGAGAACCCAGACGAAGGACGTTATGACATAGAAGTAACTGTTGATTCAGATGATGATGTTGACGAGGAAGACGAGAGAAATAACAACGAGAGCGAAACACTAAGAGTTAGAAGTTAATTGAAATAAAAAAAGCAATTCAAATATGAATTGCTTTTTTTATTATCTTAATAATGAATACAGTAAGTATTAGGAACTAGAGTAGCTCCTGAATATGCATTTTTGAATCTAGAAGAAATATTTTCTGTGTAATCCACATCATCATCGTATATAAATAAAGTGTAATCACTCTTATTATTTGATATTTCATTTTCTGAACCACAAGTAAGAGTATCAGAACCAATAATATAATCACTATTTTGTACATAATGTGTATTATTATTAGCATCAGTGTTATTAACATAACTTAAATCACCAGCTAAATAATTCTCGTTTACTAAAACTTCAGTAACATCACTTAGAGGAGTTGTAACAGTATCAACCAAAGGATAAGTATTATTATCTTGATAATACAATTGCATTGCTTTTTGGAATGAATCTAAATCCTGTGCAAATCTTTTATACTCTGCCTTTACTTTTGATTCACCAAGTGCTCCCAAGACAACAGTTGAAAGTAAGGAAATAATAGAAATTACCACCAGCAATTCAATTAAAGTAAAACCTCTTTTTTTATTTAAATTATTTTTCATTTTCTTGTGATTGTTTAATAAAATCTCTAACACCCTCTGGTAATTGTTCAATTTCGGCTTCTGAAAGTTGATTTGGATTTTCAGTATTTTGACCAATATATAGAAAACTGGCAGAACCAAAACTAACAACAATAACAGCGGTTAAAATTGCATAACCAACCTTATCACTTTTTATTAGACCTTGTTTCTGCATCCACTCAATCATTCCAGGTTTTCTAGAAACACCTAAAACGCCTCCAGAGTTATTATTTTCATCAAACTGAACATATGACATGTTTTTATTATAACAATAATAAAACTTCTTTTTTTAAAAAATGTGGATAACAAACAATATCAATTTATGTTTTATTTATTCTTAATTATATTTAAACCAAGCTTTGCAACAATATCCGGATTATTCCAAAAATTTAGACCACTATATAGTGAGGCTGGTTTTTCACCTAAAACTTCCCTCCATCTTGATTCAACTGGTTCCACTTTTGGCCTAATAGTGTGCAAATCATCAAAGCCATAATATTCATCTTTTTCAGTAACTACCTGTTCTACATTATTAAAATTATGTTCATAGTATTCTTCACCCAGGAATTCGTAAACCTGTCTCATTGTATTTTCTGGATTTCTAGTTAATGAATCAAAATCGACAAACAGTAACCTATCATTAAAACCTCTATGCACAGCATCTCTAATGTAATTATAGGAAGCGCCGACCACTTCTTTATTATCCATAAAAACTGATAATCTCCCTTCTATTGTGCTAAATTTTTCGTATTCAGTTCTCTCTTGAGGAATTGTTCTATGCCCAACATTTTTCCTCCATAAAGTCTCAAAACTAGCTAAAACATCCCTAATATCTCTAACCATAACAATCATTTTAGTCTTGTGTCCCATTACTTCTTCTGTCATTTCTATATGTCTTGACCAACCTCGACCCTTATCAAAACATACAGGATTATCGACATTTGAAAAAAAACCATTCATCATACCTCTCATTAATCTAATTGAAAGAGTATGATCCTCACTGGCTTTTGATTGTGACAGATTACTCCAACGATCTCTTATAGCAAGTAGGAGTGGCATTAACGCACTAGTAGAAGAAGCATAAAATTTCGGATTTTGAGATAAAATATTACACATCAAAGTAGAGCCACTACGAGGAAGCCCTGTTATAAAATGTATTTTCTTTTCTGAAACTGTAGACATTTATTTTAGTAACTACATAGGTAAGCAATATCTTTTATATGTAGAATTTGGTCCTCCATAAGAATAACAATAATCGGGATTACCTCCAGTACCCCAATCAGAACAATAGGACATACCAGGTTCAATACCAGGAATAACAACATCAGGATCATTTGTAGCGACAACTAAAATAGTACTATGATCCGGTAATTCATCCACGGTAAATTCCCCACCTGTCCATTCTGAAGAAGCTAGGTAACCACAAGCTCTATCATCGAATGACCAACCGTCATAGTCCCCAGTTAAGAATGTGTAGGTTCTAGGTTGACCAGGGACATAAATAGAATTTTCCGGCCAATCGGGATGGTGTGGAATAGTTTCAATATAACCAGCATCAACAACAGGTTGTAATTTTACATCCAAATTGTCACGGCCACTATAGTCTCCACTCCATCCTATATTTTCAGGAGAAAAAATAGTTCTATCATCATTTTTATATAAATTAATAGCATTTCTCAGCTGAACCATTTCAGAAACATATGCAGCATTTTTACCTTTATTCCTTGCTGATTTTAAACTTCCTAAAACAACTGTTGAAAGTAGCGATACTATAGAAATAACAACCAATAATTCTATCAGCGTAAATCCATCTTTTGTTTTTTTAATAATTTTATTCATGACTTATTGAAATCTTTCATTAAAAATATTTTCTCTTCTTTTTTTAATATTTTGAGGTAAATTAGAATCTTCTAAAACTTCTAGATACTCACTTTCAGGCTCAACATCATAATTACCACCAGAAGAAAAACCACCAGCAAGAATAATACCTGCTATTCCAAATGATAAGATTATCACACCGATTAAAACATAATGTGCAGTTCTTTCATCTTTAACAATACCTTTTTCTTGTAGCCAAGAAATCATTCCTGGTTTTATAGACTTACCTAGTATAGTTCTAGATATGAATTCATTTTCATCGTTAAATTCAAGTTTTGACATATATTTATTATATCAACTTAGAAGAAAATTACTAGGAAAATGTGGATAAGTTAGATATCTAGGTCAGCGTCCTTGGCGTTATTTGTAATAAATGCCTTTCTAGCTGGTACATCAGTTCCCATCAACATATCGAATACTTGGTCAGCCATTACAGCATCATCTACTGAAACCTGTTTTAGAACACGATTACTTGCATCCATAGTAGTTTCTTTTAACTCATCAGCATTCATTTCTCCGAGACCTTTGTATCTTTGAACGCGCCATTTAGCTGTACGTTTTATTTTTGAGGTTTTTTCATCATCATCTGAATCATTTTCGTTATCACCGTCTTCATCATCAGAATCACTTGAATTTCCAGAGTCACCAGATACCTCCGCATCTTTTCCGACAATCTTATCTTTTTCTTCATCACTGAAAACATAATGAATTTCTTTTCCTTTTTGAAGTTTGTAAAGTGGTGGTTGAGCAATATATAAAAATCCTCCATCTATAATTGGTTTGAAATATCTATAAAATAAAGTAAGTAAAAGAGTTCTAATATGAGCACCATCAACATCGGCGTCGGTTGCAATAATAATTTTGTGATAACGAAGTTTTTCAATATCAAACGTATCACCAATTGCAGCACCTAATGCGATAACTAGATTTTTGATTTGTTCTGAACCAAGCATTCTGTCTAGGCGTGCTCTCTCAACATTCAAGATTTTTCCTCGAAGTGGCAAGATTGCTTGGGTACGACGGTCACGGCCAGTTTTGGCAGTACCACCAGCAGAGTCTCCCTCTACAATAAATAGTTCAGTTTTTGCAGCTGATCTAGATTGGCAATCAGCAAGTTTTCCTGGAAGAGTCATCCCTTCTAGTGCCCCCTTACGCAATACAGAATCTTTGGCTGCCTTTGCAGCTTTTCTAGCACGTTGTGCCATAACAACTTTGCTAACAATAGATTTAGCATCATCAGGATTTTCTTCCAAAAACATTGAAAAAGCCTCTGCAAACACTGATTCAGTTGCTCCACGTGCCTCTGTAGAACCTAATTTTGCCTTTGTTTGACCTTCAAATTGGATTTCTGGCATCTTTATAGAAATAACAGCAGTTAGTCCCTCTAATACGTCATCACCAGTAAAACCACCATCAGTGTCTTTGATAAGATTATTTTTCTTTCCGTATGAATTAAGAGTTCTTGTTAATGCGGTTTTGAAACCTGTAAGATGTGTTCCACCCTCTGGAGTATAAATATTGTTAGCAAAAGCATTCAAGCGAGGTGATATATCATCAACGTATTGTAGAGAAACTTCAACTGAAATGTCATCAACTTGTTTGTCTATATAAAAAATATTTTTATGAATTGGTTTTTGAAATTTGTTTTTGAATTTTACAAGTGAAGCAAGTCCTCCTTCAAAATAGAATGTTTGAGATTGTGCATCAATATCAGAATCACTAATATAATAAATTTTATCTAAATCAATTTTTTCTGTTACTTCACGAGCATCAATAACTGTGATACGAAGTCCTTTTACCAAATATGCTTGCTGACGAAGATGTTCAAATACTCTTTTGTATTCATACTCGACTGTTTCAAAAATTGAATCATCTGCCTTGAATGAAATAATTGTTCCTGATTCTTTTGATTTACCAACTTTTTTGACTGCTGCTTTTCTCTTTCCTATAGAATACTCTTGAACGTATTTGTCTCCATCTTTATGAATTTCAGCAATTGTATGAACTGACAAGGCATTTACAACAGAAGCACCTACACCGTGAAGACCACCAGATACCTTGTAACCAGAATTTTCACCACCGAATTTACCACCAGCATGGAGAGTTGTCATAATTGTTTCAAGTGCAGAAACACCAGTCTGGCGATGCTTATCAACTGGAATACCACGACCATTATCAACTACACGAACATAACCATCAGGGAGTAATGCAACCTCAATACGATCAGCATAACCACCCATAGCCTCATCACGAGAGTTGTCAAAAATTTCAGTAATAAGGTGATGTAGACCATCGGGACCAGTTGTCCCAATATACATACCAGGTCGTTTTCTAACAGGTTCAAGACCCTCTAGAACTGTAATTTCATCGGCTTTATATTTATGATTATCACTAGTATTTCTTGCCATTTGTAGGAGTTATTTTAGCAAATTTTGAGAGGTGCGACAAATTGATTTTATCGCTTTTATACTACCTAATTTCCCAACCTTTTGATTCTATTTCTGAATTAATAGATTCCATTATTTTGTTAATTTCTTCATCAGTTAAAGTTTTTTCAAATGATTGAAATACGAGACGATATGCATAAGAGGTTTTATCATCTTTTTTATATTCATCGAATTGACGCGGTTCCTTTACGAGTAACTCTCCTGCTTTATTTTTTAATATTGAAACCAATTCATCGACAGATGTTTCATTTGGCAACCAAACTGCGATATCACGTAAAACAAAAGGATACTGTGAAACATTAGTATAACTACTGTTTTTGATTTTGGGGAACATTGGGTATTCTACAGTTCCCTCTTTTATAGAAAGTTTTTCAGAATTAATTGATTCATAAACTTCATCTAATAAAATTTCTATAAAAATATCTTGATCTTCATTTATTTTTATTTTAATTTCTTGTTCTAAAATTTCAGAAAGTCTTTCAAGGGCTTCTTTTATAAAAGTTCCAGGTTTTGGTTTTTTGATTCCTTGCTTATTAATTACTGAAATTCCTAAATACATTTTTTCTGAATAATTTTCTGGTTCACCCACAAAGATTTTTCCAATTTCAAAAATTTTAATATGATCAAGACCTAACCAATCAGCATTTTTTTGATTCAAATTAAGTGTTTTTTCCAGTCCACTTTTCAGACTATTTCTTAAATATTTTCTATCATCTGCAAAAGGCTTCATTGGAGATAAAATTCCTTCTGCTACAAATGACGAAGTTATAACTTCTGAAAAACCTAATTCAACAAGAGTTTTTCTGATTAAAGTATTAACACCGTATTCATTATTAACCTTAGGTGAAAAATCCATACTAGGGATTTCTTGATCTAGAATATTACTATATCCGTAAATTCTACCAATTTCCTCTACTAAGTCTGTTTCAATATTTAAATCTAATCTCTCATATGGAATTTCAACCTTTAATACTTCCTCATTTATTACGTGCTTGAATTTTAATTTATTTAAAATATCAGAAATTTGCTGGGTGTCCAAATCAACACCTAAAAGTGAATTTGTTTTTTGAACTGTTAAATTAATTTCTGTTTGCTCTGCAGGATCTGAATAAACATCGACAGACTCAAAAACATTAGTATTATCACTTGATGCATATTTTAAAATAAGTTCAGTAGCTCTATTAATTGCGACTTTCGCCAATTCTGGAGTAATTTCATTTTCAAATCTCTTTGATGAATCGGTTTTAATTCCAGTCTTATTAGAAGTTTTTCTAACTAGTGATTGATTAAAATTTGCCGACTCTAAAACGATATTTACTGTCTCTGAATCAACTTCTGCCTTTTTTCCACCTTTTACACCAGCAATAGCCAAAACACCATTATCATCTGAAATCACTGGTGTTTCTGAATCTAAATCTACTTCTTTATTATCTAGTGTTGTAATTTGTTCTTCTTCTTTTGCAAACCTAACACAAATACCACCATCCAATTTGTCAGTATCAAATGCATGCATTGGCTGATTCAATTCAAACATTACAATATTTGTAATATCAACAATATTATTTATTGAACGTTGACCAATAGTTTCTAATTTATTCTTTATTTCAATTGAGCTCTCTTCTACTTTTACACCTCGAATTTCTTTAGCAATATATCTTCGACAAAAATCTTCTTTAATATCAACTTTTATTTCTGCTGGTTTTTGATTGGTTATTTTTTCCTCGCTTTCGAAGATTTCTGATCTTATTTCCTTCAACCTCAATCCTGTAATTATAGAGATTTCATTAGCCATTCCATAATGACAAAGTGCATCATGAGCACGATTCGGTAAAACATCTATATCAATCAGAGAATCCATTGTTCCATCACTCAAAGTTTTTTCTTCAAGACCTTCTATTTCAAAAGAATGAACAGTTAAAAGTTCAACCATTTTTTCGGCTGTTGGTAGTTCTTCATCAAAATATTCTTTTATCCAGTTATATGAAAAAATCATAATAATTAAAATTGATTTATTAAACGTAAATCTCCATCGTAGAACTTTCGAACATCATCTATCCCATATTTCAACATCGCGACACGATCCATTCCAATACCAAAAGCAAAACCCTGGTATTTTTTTGAGTCAATTCCACAATTTTCTAATACATTAGGATGGACCATTCCTGCTCCTAGCATTTCAATCCATTCACCATCCCCCTTCTTCATATCAACCTCTACACCAGGCTCGACGAACGGAAAGAACCCCGGACGCAAACGAGTCTCAACATCTTCACCATAAAATTTCTTAACAAAAGTATTAAGAGCATTTTTCAAATGCCCAAGATTAATATTCTCCCCAATAACTAAACCTTCTAATTGATGGAATTGGACTTCATGAGTTTTATCAGTTGCCTCGTATCTATAAACTTTTCCCGGCGCAACAATCTTGAAAGGGGTTTTATTATCTTTCATAAAATGAATTTGCACCCCCGATGTATGAGTTCTTAAAAGATGACTGGCAAAATCCTTTAACCAAAAAGTATCTTGCATATCCCTAGCTGGATGATCCTTAGGAACATTCAAATCATCAAAATTGTGTCGTTCATCCTCAATCTCTGTTCCTGTTGCAACTTCAAAACCTTGTTCAGTAAAAATACGTACAATATCATTAATAACCCTATTCAATATATGAACTGATCCAATATTTTCATTTTTTTCTTTGTTTTCTTTTTTATCCGTATTTTCTGTCATTTTGTTAAGTTTAATTTTAACTTAAAAGTAAAAAAATTAAAGCATTATTTCATGGAAGATTGCCTCGTCTTTAACTATGATTCTATTATCAGAATTTATTCTAAAATCAAGATTTTCTCCTGAATAAATTACTTGAATATTTCTCTGTGACCTATCATCTACTTCTACAGCGTAAACTCCGTCATTTGTTAGAACAACAAAAACATCTGACCTCCCAGGAAGCAAATCAAATCTAATAATGTCACTTTCCCAGTCTAAAATAATTTGACTTCTACATCTTTCAAAAGCAAGACAATAATAATAAACTGGCTTTTCATCTTTATTAATCCAATTTAAAATAACATCACCATTTTCTAACCAAGCTATTTGGTCATTGAACACTACCAAGTTGTCTAAATCATCAGGATTTTCAATTCCTAAATCAATAAAATATTCTGGTATTTCCTTTGTTGTAGTTGGGGTTGAAGTGGATGTTGTTGCAATTCCATTCACGGTAGAAATATTAGTCTGTAATTCATCAACAATTAGACTAGTTGTTGTTGAGTAGACATCACCCTCTCCATCATCAAAAAGGTTAACTAAATTTCTATAAGACACGTTTGTTGGAGCATAACCATTAATCAATACTTTTTCATCTAATAATGTGTTTTTCTTCAAAGTTGATGTAGCAGTAGTTGTACCAACACCTAATTCATCTATAAAAGGATAAGTTTCAATTGTTTCAATTTCTACAGGAAGCATTAATACTCTTGCTTCTGTTACAAGTGATTCATAAACAGGTAGTTCTTTTCTCCAATCATTTCTACCTTCTTTTTGAGCAACAATCACATGTGTTTCATCTGGATCTAGATCTTGAACCAAAGTATTACGAATAAACAAACCACCATCTTTAAAATATTCTCCGTCTACATAAATTTCTATACCTGAAACATCAGATGCAACATAAATACCTCCGGTTTTAATAAGGGTAAAGATATCTTCTAATTTCTCAAAATGATATCCAAAAGAATTTGCTAGAAGAATAGGTGCGAGAATTACAAATATAACTCCTAAAAATATTCCTGACCCTAATCTAGTTTTTTTTGAAAGTGGTTTCATAATTATGATTTTCTGTGTTTAGGTGTTACCCAAAATTTTCCAACATATCTTCCCAACATCAGTCTAGTCTGTGAAAGTAATCCAGGTAATGAACCGAATATAATAATTGTAAACGGAACTAGTGCCCATTGTAAAACCATCACTACCCAACGACGTTTTCTTTTCTTGTATTCAACAGGCATTTTAGGAACAAGAGTTGTAGCAATGATAGCTGAAAGTATAAGACCTGACATAGCGACTGTCATAAGTGTTCTAGTTATAATAGGTAAATTATAAGAGAGTATTGTTTGTCTAAAAGCTTCTCCACCAATAATAATCGGTAGCCATCCTAGAATCATGATCATAATTGGGTTTGTAGCTAGAGACCAAAAACCTTCTATTTGAACTATCCCGTGACTAACCTTTTTCTTCAAAGCAATCTTTTTATTTTTGATGAATCCAAAAAACATATAAGGAAGATTTTCAACTCCCCACATCCAACGCGTATGCTGTCTAAAAATATTTCCAAAAGTTTTAAAAACTGTAGGTGCAAGATTAGCATCCATTGATACAGGGTAAGAGATTGGAACAGCTTTATAATTTCCATCATTAGCCAAGAATAGATTCCAGAAAATACGAGAATCGTCTGAGACCATGTTTTTTTGCCAATAACCCACCTCGTAAAGCGCTTTGAATGGAATTGCGTGGGATGAAAAAGTCACTAGTTTTTCAGGACGTTCTTGTTGAATCATTTGCCAGAATGTACTAGTCAGCGCTGCAACACGTGAAATTGCATGGGTTTGCCATAGATTATTATTGTAAAGTGGAACAGGTTGAAATGATGTTTTTTGAGCATCTTCAGTAGTCATAAAATACCAGGTTAGACATGAAAAGTATTTTGGCCATACAACAGTATCTATATCAAAAGCTGAAACCAGAACATCTTCATAATCAATTTCTTTTACATTCAAAATTTCACGACGAGCTCTTTCTGCTGCATAAGTAATGTTTGGACCTTTACCCATAATTTCTCCCTCAATTCCTGCTGGATGAGTAGTGATTATAAATGCTCCAAATTGTTCTGAATATTTTTCTTTTAGTTTTTTAGCAAGAATTTGTGCATCCTCTCCTGCTCTCTCTTCAGTAGCTAGAACAACAAGTATTTTTGACTTATCATAATCAGAACTAATCAAAGCATCAATTGTGTTAACAATAACTTCTTCTGATTCATTATAAAAAGGTAGTAAAACTAAATGATGAACATTTTCATATTTTAAATTTTGAAGTTTTTCTTTCCAGTCTACTCTAATATTGTGTTTCATCCTCCGCCAGTTGTAATAATGATGAAAACTTAAGTGTGCAGTTTTAAGCAACCAAAACAAATCAAAAATGATAATGAAAATTGCTACCCAAACTGGTTTTATGAATGATAAAACAATAACACCAAGCAAAGTAGACCAAGCTAAAAAACCAGGAATAATTTCTAATGTTCTGTATATAATTTTATCCTTTCCCTTTAAATCACGAGCATGCGCAACGTGAAAGTAAGGCCTTTCTTTGTAATCCATTAATAGATAGAAGATTACCTCTTTTAAGCTCTTTTTTCAAGCTAAAAGATTATTAATAAAATACTCTGAAACTAGTGCTATAAGTGAGCCACCTGTCAGATTCGAACTGACGACCTACTCATTACAAGTGAGTTGCTCTACCAACTGAGCTAAGGTGGCTTGGTTTTTATTTTTCTTCAACCTCTCCTGTCGAATTTCTACTCTCTCTAACTGACTGCCAGTAAATTGATACTGAACCTTTTTCATTATCAGACTTATTTTTTTTAATTCTCGCAAAATAAGAGTCTGCCTTTTTTGAAATAACTTGCCAAATATCATGTGATTTGTGGCTAGTTATTTCTGGAAGTTTTTTTAGACTTAAATAAAGTCTGTCTAATAAAATAATATTTTTTTTGTAAAAAGTCAAAAGTTTTTTATCAGCAACTTGCCTTTTATCTCTTGAAATAATTTCTTTTCCATAATTTAATTCAAGATATCCATGAAAAATCATTGAGATCAGAACTAATAGAGATATTGAAAAAACCCAAATTAAAATAGTCATACTACTATTGTAATATACTGAATCTTGAAATTCTACCTACTTGGATTTTTTCTCCAAATTTTTGAACTCCTTCTTCAATTAATCCATTGATTGTTTGATCAGGATTTTTAATATAAGCTTGTTTCAAAAGGATTTTTTCTCCAAAATATGAATCCAGTTTTCCCTGAATAATTTTTTCCTTCATTTCTTCTGGTTTCCCTTCTGCTTCTTCTGCAAATATTTCTGCAGCTTTTGCTTTTACTGTTTCATCTATTTCATCTTCTGAAATAAATTCTGGTGCAGTAGCTGCAACTTGCATCGCGATTTCACGAGCAAGAGTTTGAAATTCTTCGTTTTTTGCAACAAAATCTGTTTCACAAAGTAATTCCACCATAGAACCAACTGAACCTCCGGCATGGATATAAGATGATACAATCCCAGCCCCTAATTCTCTATCAGATTTTTTAGACGCTGATTTAGCACTAGCTTTTCTCAATATAACTCTAGCTTTTTCAGCGTCACCTCCTGCTTCTTCTAGAGCCTTTTTACATTGCATAATTGAAACTCCTGTCTCATCTCTCAATGCTTTGATTTGTTCAGTTGTGATTTCCATAATAAAAATTAATTAATTGAATAAGTAAAGAATATTCTAACACAATTTATTTAGCTTGTTTTGAATCTACTTGTTTTAGACCTTCTCCGTATGCAGATGCAATTTCTTCTGAGAAAAATCTAATACTTTTCACAGATGTATCATTTGCTGGAATAGCATATTGAACTCTTGTCATATCACAGTCAGTAGACATAAGACTAATAACCGGAATATTGTTTTTAATTGCTTCATCACGAGCAATGCTTTCTTTATCTGCATCAATAATAAATACGGCACCAGGTTTTCTATCCATTGAAACAATACCGCCAAATCTATCTTCTAATTTTTCAATTTGACGATCAATCATCAAACGTTCTTTTTTAGTGTATTTTCCTAGTTCTCCTTTGTCTTTTTGTGAAGTAAGATCTTGTAGTTTTTTAACTCTACTTCTTATTTCTTCAAAGTTAGTTAAAGTTCCTCCAATCCAACGCCCTGAAACATATGGCATTTCTATTTTATCTGCAACTTCTTTAATAATGTTTTGTGATTCTTTTTTACCACCAACAAATAGGATTTGTTTCTTTTCAGATGCAATTTTTGCAACAAATTCTTTTGCTTCATTTAGTTTTTGTTCAACTTTTTCAAGGTCGAAAATCTCAACATCACTTTTCTTTCCAAAAATAAAAGGAATAGCAGAAGGATGTCTTCTAGATTTAGCAAAACCGAAATGCGCCCCAACTTGGAACATTTCATCGATCTTGGTTTTTGAACTTTTTTCTGTTGAATTCATGAGAATGAGTCTAGCAAATCAGGTCTATTATGGCAAGTAGTTATTCCTTACTTTTATCTTTATCAAAAAATTCTTCTACAGTAGTTAATATATCATCTAAATCTCCAGCCATCGTTGTCTCAATAGTGTGCCATGATTTTCCAGCTCTATGATCAGTAATTCTGTTTTGTGGATAATTATAAGTCCTAATTTTTTCAGATCTACTACCTGTTCCAACTTGGTCTTTACGTTCTGCTGCATATTTTGCCTCTTCTTCTTCACGCTTCTTTTCCTCCAATTTAGCAAGCAAAATAGACATCGCACGCTCTCGGTTTTTTTGCTGACTTCTTTGAGCTGTTGACCGAACATCTATACCTGTTGGAATATGAATAATACGAACAGCAGTTTCAACTTTATTAACATTTTGTCCTCCTGCACCACCTGAGCGAGAAAATTCAATTTCCAATTCATCATCTTTTACAACAAGAGTAGTTTTCTTTCGAAGTGGTAAAACAGCAACAGAAGCAGTTGAAGTATGGATTCTACCTTGTTTTTCAGTAGCAGGAATTCTCTGAACGCGATGAACTCCAGTTTCAAATCTGAATGCTTTATAAACACCTTTTCCATGAATTTCAAAAGATGCTTCCTTGTATCCTCCAGCATCACTAGTTGATTCTGAAACTTTAGAAACTTGCCATCCTTGTTTTTCAGCATACTTTTGATACATCTCTGCTAATTGATAAGCAAAAATTGAGGCCTCATCACCCCCTGCACCAGCACGAACTTCTAAAATAATTTCATTAGGAAATTCTTCTTCTTTTTTTTCTTCTTCAAGAATCTCATCCATTTGTTTTTTCATTGCATCTAATTGAACATCAATCTCATTTGTTTCTTCAAGAGCCATTTCCTTCATTTCAGAATCATCCTCAGATTCAGACATTTTTAAAACCTCATCTTTTTTTCTAAGAAGTAATTCATATTGTTCAGCAAAAAAGCGAGTTTTCTGATTATTTTTATATTGTTCTAATTGTTCGAGTTCCATATTTTTTATTTATTATAACCTAAACAAACAAAAGTAATTGTAATAAGACATTGCACAGGACACCTTGTCCGAGCGTAGTGTTGAATTTTTTAAATGTTTTCAACATTTAAAAAATTCAAACACGTGTCTTATTACAATTACTTTTGTGTTCGTTACTTACCTGCTTGCTTTTGACGCGCCTTGAATTTCTCAACACGACCAGCAGTGTCGATAACATTTTCTTTTCCAGTATAAAATGGATGTGAGGCACTTGAAATTTCAACATGCACAACAGGATATTCTTTCCCATCTTCCCATTTTTCTGTCTTATCTGTTTTTACAAAAGAAGGAATTAGAAATTTCTCCCCTGATGAATCATCAACGTAAATCACTTTTCCATATCCTTTTGGATGTATATCTTTTTTCATTGAGAGTTAATTTAACAGATAAAGTTTTAAAAATCAACTAAATAACTGTGTAGAAGCTTTTAGTCAACTTCTTTCAAGAAATCAATTTGAGTCTGAATACCTGTAGCATGATTTACCACTGAATTACCATAAAAAGAATTTTGAGGTAAATTCCAATTAGAACCAGCATAATATTTCAATGCGGCAGTTCTCTCAGCAGTATACCCACCAGCACCAGCACCTAAATCTTTTACATAAAGAGCTGTTGCCATAATAGCGTGCTCTGGATTCCAAGGATCAGGAGTACCAACATTTAATGCACTAGCTAGTCTTGATTCGTATGACTGCCAAGTGGCTGGAATAAATTGTGAAGGTCCCATAGCACCTCCCCAACCACCTTGCCATGGACACGATAAAGGAACGTTAGCAGGGTCTAACCCAAGATCTTTTGTAATTCTTTTGAAAATAGTTTGGTCATCACGCCATGACCCATCGGTTGGACCAGGCATAATACTAGTCCATAATTTTTCTTCTGGTTGACCAGCAAGATTACATGTTCCAACATTTTTTCCTAAATCTGATTCTTGAGTAAGGATTGCAAGAATGAATGCAGCACGAACACCAGTTGCTTTTGATGCTTTATTTGCATATTCCAACGCTTCACCAAAAGGAATTCCATCAGTGTCACGTAATTGGAAAAGCGCAGCACGAATTCTAGATGCTTCTGCTTGTTTCTTAGCGATAATACTCTCGTATGTTACCTCAGCTTGTTTGCTCAAACCAAGTAGATTATCTTTTTCACTCTTCTTTACCGCAATAACTCTCTTTTCCTGCTCAATTTCTTTTTTAACATCAAGTTCTTCATTTTGTTTTTCAGCCAAACGTTCCGCCTCTGTCTGGGTTTCTGTCTTTATTTCTCGAATTTGATCAAATAAATTTTCTAATTGTTTTTGTATATTATTATACGAGTCTATCTCAGCAAAAAAATCAGTCAGATTTTTTCTCGCTAAAATAATTTCTGGTAGAGATGTTTTATCTATTTCGTTTGCTTGTTTAATAAGATTTGCCAAAGCTTCACGACTACGTTCCATTTTTTCATTCAATTCTGTAATTGTATTTTTCTTTAAATCAATTGTCTGGGAAAGTTTCTGAATTTCAATATTCTTTTTTTGGATACCTAATTCAGCACTATAAATTTGATCACCTAAAATGTTAACGTCGCGTTGTATTGTAGCTGATTGAGCTTTTTGAACATCTAATCCTTTTTGAATTTCAGCTTGTTGTTCTTCTAAAACCTTTAATTCTGCGCGTAGTTCTCTTTCTCTTTTTTCAAGAGCAGTTTCTGCGCTTGTAGTGTTTGCAAACACAAAAATAGTAGCGATAACTCCGGCTATCAACATCATTTTTAATAGATTCTTTTTAAAGAAAGAAATTGTCTTTTTCATTTACAGGATGAATTATAACAAAAAAGTCGATAGCAACGCTATCGACTTTTTCATGTATATTTGGTGTGAAAGTTTTTAATTTTCCAAGATTATTCTGACTTTTCTTCTTTTTTACCTTCTCCTTCTTCAGAATCTTCTTCTTTCTTACCTTTTGCTTCAACTTCAACTGCATCTGGATTGAATTCTTCTACAACTTCTTCTTCCTCTTCTTCTTTTGGCTCTTGAACAAGAACGATAACAGTTTCTGTATCTTCCATATTAAGTTCAACTCCTTCTGGAAGTTTAATATCAGACACCTTAATTTGTGATTCAAAATCAACTAGAGATGAGATATCAACAGAGATTTGTTGTGGAAGATCTTTCGGCATAGCAGAAATTTCGATTTCGTGAGCAACTTTTACAATAATACCCCCTAGATTCTTTTCAGCTGGTGAAACTCCTTCGAATTCCAATTGAACAGCAACCTCAACTTTTTTACCTTTTTCAATAGCATAAAAGTCAACGTGCAATGGACGACCTGAAACGGCATGAAATTGAACGTCATGAACTAGAACATCATGATCTTCTTTTCCGTCATTTAAAGTAATAATAGTAGATTCTCCAACTTCTTTGTAAAGTTTCAAGAAATCTTTTTCGTTTATTTTAATTGAAGTAGATTCTTGTTTTGGACCATAGAAAACAGCAGGAATAACTCCCCCTTCTCTAAGATTGTCATTTGTATTTGATCCTTCACGGATTTCTGCTTTGATAGTATTCATAGGGTTAGAGTATACATTTTATTAAAAAAATATCAAGAATATTAAGCAACAGATTAATAAATTAACCTAAATACTCCATTTCGATATCGTAATCACCTGCATCAGCTAATTGATTCAGTTCTAAACGTTTTTTGAATTCAGAGCGTGCAGATTCTATATTTTCATCTTTTCCCTCCCAAACACGAAGTGCTGGTTGTTGTAGTGCACGAGCATAAGAAAAAGCAATTTCAAACGGAAGCTCTCCTTTTTCAACAATTGCATCTAAATGAGCAGTCGCTTCAACAGCAGTTTGACCTCCTGATAAAAATACAGCTCCTCCAATATTCGAAGGTACAGCAGTTTTCAACATTCGAACTGTAGCATCAGCCACCTCTTCTGCAGAAGGTTCGTCCGCATTTGTGTTTCCATTAATTACCATGCTTGTTTTTAATATTACCCCCGGAATATAGGCCCGATATTCGTTTAACTTTGCAAAAACCTGTTCTACAACATAAGTAGTGATTTTTTCAGCTGTTTCAATAGAGTGATTTCCTAGTAATAAAACTTCTGGCTCTACAATTGGAACTAAACCTGCTTCTTGGGCGATTCTAGCGTACCGACCTAGTGCATCAGCGTTTGCTTCGATTGATTCTTTTGTTGGTAAACCTTTGGATTCATCAATTTTTATAACAGCACGCCATTTTGAAAATCTCGCTCCACCTTTGAAATATTTTCTAGCGCGTTCTCCCAAATCGTCTAGTCCAATTGTTAAAGTTTCTTCTGGAAACCCTGGAAAGTCCTTTGCCCCTAAATCAACTTTTATTCCTGGAACAACACCATTTTCTTGTAATTTTTGCGGGAAAGTCTCTGTTCCACTACAATCTACCTGCCAAAAAGTCTCATCATACATAATCACTCCGCTGACATATTTCTCAATATTAGGCATACATAAAAATAGATCACGATATCTTTTTCGGTTTTCTTCACCTCCTTCAACATTGATAGAAGCAAGTCTCTTGTCAGCTGTTCCGTTTGATTCGTCTGCTGCTAAAATACCCTTTCCTTTAGCTAATAGACTTGAAACTGTTTCATTTAATAGGTTTGTGTTTATTTCATTCATGTGATTATTATATCAAATTTTAATAAAGTTTAATCCACAATACTTTTTTGAGAGCCGTGTTAAAATAATTTCATTATGAATGATGAACAAAAAAACGAGAAAATGGAAGTTACCGATACAGAACAAATTGAATTTTTAGGTGTTGGTGATGTAGTTATTGATACTTTTATTGAACTAATTGATGCCTGGATTGAACAAGATAACCCAGAAAAAAAAGAGGAGCTGTGTATGCACTTTGGAGACAAGATTCCTTATAAAAAAGAAGTGAATGTAAAAGCAACCGGAAATGCTCCAAATGCTGTTAATGCTGCTTTCAAACTGGGATTAAAAACGGGACTAGTTACAAATATCGGTGGTGATGATAATGGAAAAGAAATTATAAAAGCACTACAAGAAAAAGGGATCAACACAAATCACATAACTATCCATCCTGATAAAGAGTCTAATCATAACTATATCCTGCGATACAAAGCAGAACGTACAATTTTAGTTCATCATATTGAATATGATTACAAATTCCCAAATATTAATCCTGGACCAAAGTGGATGTACCTTAGTTCCCTTGCACACAATTCAGTACCTCATCATCATGAGATTGCAGATTATTTGCGAGACCATCCTGAAACAAAACTAGTTTTTCAACCAGGAACTTTTCAAATGAAATTAGGTTATGAAAAGTTAAAGGATTTATATGAATTGACTGAACTATTTTTCTGCAACAAAGAAGAGGCTCAGAGAATTTTAGAAACGGATGAAAATGATATTAAAACTCTATTAAAAAAAATGCGAGAGCTTGGCCCAAAGATGGTTGTTATAACTGATGGACCTAATGGATCCTATGTTTATGGCGGTGATGAAATGTGGCATGGTCCAATGTATCCTGATCCTGCCCCTCCAGTTGATAGAACGGGTGCTGGGGACTCTTTTGCTAGTACATTTACTGCTGCTATTGCAATGGGTCGTGGAATGGATGAAGCATTAATGATGGGCCCAATCAATTCAATGAACGTTGTACAACATATTGGTGCACAAGCTGGACATTTAACACTACCTGAAATTGAAGAGTTATTAAAAAATGCCCCTGTAGATTATAAACCTAAAAAAATTAACTAGACACACAGAAATTATGACGACCGGAACGATATTTTATTACTTATTATGGCCAGCAGTTATTATTATATTAATGACTTTTTGGTTATTTAAATATACTGCCTTATTAATGGAAGTGGCTGTTGAATTTACTAGAGGTTTGCATGATGATATTAAAAGTTTTTAGGTAAAGTTTTAATACAACCCAATTTGATAATCGTGGAGTTTTCTATAATAGCCACCTTCTTTTTTTAGAAGTTCTTCATGAGTACCTGATTCAGCTATTTTCCCTTTATCAAAAACAAAAATTTTGTCTGCTTTTCTAACGGTGCTGAGTCTGTGAGCAATAATAAAAGTAGTTCTTCCCTTCATAAGTAAATCAAGAGATTCTGTAATTTTCTTTTCGGTGATTGCATCAAGAGCACTAGTTGGCTCGTCTAGAATCAAAATTTTAGGATTCTGTAAAATTGCTCGTGCAATAGCAATTCTCTGCTTTTGCCCAACAGATAGTTTTACACCTCTTTCTCCAACAATCGTTTCAAATTTATTTGGCAATGTCTCTATGTAGTCATATATATGAGCCTTCTTGCAAGCATTAATTACCTGTTCTCTAGTAGCATCAAAACTTCCATATTTGATATTTGTTTCTATAGTGTCATTAAATAAAGAAATTTCCTGTGGAACAACAGATATCTGTTTTCTCAAACTAATCAAATTATATTCAGAAGTTTTATTATCATCTATCGAAACATTTCCTTCCTGAGGAAAATAATAAGCAGAAATCAACGATACTAATGTACTCTTTCCAGCACCAGATTCCCCAACCAACGCAACAACTTGTCCATGTTCTACTTCAAAATTAATATTTTTTAATACTTTTTCGTCCTTATCTAAATCTTGATAACCAAAACTAACATTGTCAAAAACTACCTTTCCATTAATCTCTTTGGTAACTGCATTTTTTGGATTATAAATTTCAGGTTGATTATGAAAAATCTCCTCTAAATTTGCTGATGAAGTTAGACCATTTTGAAAAGTTTGCCAACTATACCCAAGAGTCACAAAAGGACCCAAAAACATAGCCGCGTATCCATTAATAGCAATTAGGTCTCCAACGGTTATTTCCCCGTTGATAATTAAATATACCGAAAGGGTAAAAATAGAAAGTTGAGTTAGGAAAATTATAAGTCTCTGAAAAGAACCAACATTACTCCATATCATTTCAACCTTATTCCAAATACTATATGAATCCTTATCAAATTTTTCAGAAATTAAATCATCATGATAATCCTCTGATGCAGATTGTTTTATTGAATCTATTTGAGTGACATAAGAAACAGATTCATCCCAAGCGCCATTCCATATTTCATGAGCTTGATGATCATATCTAGCAATTGGCTTTAATATTTTTAATAACAAAATTGCATAAACAATAACGGCAATCACCAAAATACTCGCTAACTTTGCATTAATTAAATATGAAAGACTAATTCCAACAAGTATAGATAATAGTTGTGGAGCAATATCAAAAATTCTACCTAACATTGCAGAAATCCTCCAACTTGCATAACTTATTTTTTGAAAAACATCTTGAATGTGCTCGTTTTTATAAAATGAAATAGGTAGTCTAAGTAAATATTTTATACTATTTGATTGTATAAAAATTCTAACCTTTGTCTCCAAACGTCTCATGAGTCTATCAGCAATCCAATCAAAATTATTAGCTAGGAACTGAACAATTGCCCAGGTCATGAGTAAAGTTGCCCACAATGGAAAATTTCCAACAGTCCCGCTTTCAGAGATATTAATTAGTGAATCAAAAAACTTACCAGTTATCCATGGAATTGAACCATTAGCGATAGCAGAAAATATAGTAAGGACCACAACGATACTGAAACCTTTTTTAAATTGTCGAGTGTGTCTCAGGGCACCAGTTATTCCTTTATTAAAATTAGTTTTTTCCATTTAAGGTTTATTCTAACAGAATTTATGAACGACAGGTTTTTTTATCTCAGTTATCCCCAGTTTTCCACAATTGACCACCCTCTTGAAATTTGTTATTTTTCTTTCTCCTCTATGAACATTATTTTCAAAACAACGCTTTGGTTTATCAAAAAATTCCCTAAATTTGGACTAATTCTATCTATATTATCAATCGTTGTTCCGTTAGTGATGACACTATTTTATGGCTTTCCTGAAACAGTATTATTGTGGGCAGTTTATGTAGAAGCAGTAATCATAATTCTATCTATAATTAGTACAACTCTTAATTTTATAATTGGTAGCTTATTTTTTAATACAGAGAAGAGAAATAGACGAAACAGACGAAACAGACGAAGTAGGAAAAACCAAAATAAATCTAGTGGAGATAAATCATACGATATCTTACGATTCACACTTTTCTAAATAATAACTAAACCCTGCTTAACTTGATTGCGCTTTTGTTTCAATACCATTAAAATGAAATTAATGAGCGGAGTAGAATTTAACGAAGAAAACGAATTTCATATAAAATCACGTGCCCTATTTGGTGAACCACAAACACCTTCAATGATTCGTATTCTCTTGAAAACTGGAATTGTTAAAACTGAAAAGCAAGCAGTTGTTGCACTATTGATAATGGTGGTGATTATGGTGTTTGCTACTTGGTGGATTTTGAGTGGGAGAGATAGTGGAAGTGATTATGTAACAGCTCCTGATGGAACACAGTACACACCTGAAGAGTATCGAAATCTACTAGACCAAGGTATCGACCCTTTAAATGTAATTAACTAAATGAATTACTTAAAAAATAAAAAAGAATCTGGTTTTACATTAATAGAGCTTTTAGTTGTTGTTGCAATTATTGGACTACTCTCTTCTATTGTCTTGGTAAGTTTGGAGGATGCTAGGACAAAAGCTCAGAATGCTGCGAAAAATCAATTGGCTGCTGAGTACATAAAAGCTATTGAATTATATCGAAGTAGTTACCCAAAGGAAGGCTATCTAAACGATGATAATACTACAACATGGTACTGTTTAGGAAACTCATCATGTATAGACTGGTATAGTTTTAATTCAAACTCAAATTTAAATACTAAAATTTCTGAATTTATCGCAGGACCTCCAGTAGATAATCAAAATATTTCATTCAATGGTTATGAAATGAATGGTGTAGCATATAGATGCATAGAAGGTGATCCTTGTAATAAATTCCAGATACAATGGCTATTAGACGGAGAAAATAAAGAGTGTATAGAAAATGTATCGTCTCAGGGCACTTTTTCTAACTTAAGTCATTGTGTTTATGAGTCAGAACTTTATAGGTAATTAACAATTAAAAAGAGCCTTATAGAATAATCTATAAGGCTCAGTTTCGCAAAACTTATTTTCGTTTTTTGGCGATAACTAAAGAGATAGCCATAATACCGAAAAATAAAGGATACGTTTTTGGCTCAGGGATAGCAGAGTCATGTGTGGCGAAAACTGTATATGTCCAGTTTTCATCAATCATGGTCGTTCCACCAGCATCAGGGAAAATATTACCTGCAAAACTAATAGAGCCAATATTGTCAGTGTTTTCATAATAAAACTTTAATCCGACAAAATCCTGAGAACCTTGAACCATCAAATCAGAAAGTTGATTTTCCGAATCAACAACTTGATTTAAAGCATCAATTGTTTCAGACGCTCCTAAGGTGTCTGTAGTAAGACCGACCCATACAACATTGTACTTGTCAGTAACACCTAGTGTAAAACCTTCTCCAAGCGAATTTCCATTAAATGAAACTGAGAGTGAATTTGATCCACTAACCTCAATTAAAAACGGATTATTAACCTCGTCAGTGATAGTTGTATTACCAACAAACTGTCGAAGTGTTTTACCGTATTCATATTCATTATCTGGATGTTCACTACCTGTGCCTCCAGCTTGAAACTGAGAATACCAAACCTGGTTTGAACCAAAGAATTCATTATCGAATTCGGTTTTAGTGATTAATTCAGAAACAAACGTTTGAGCGAAAAGCGCGTTACCGACTAGGAACACGCTGAGTATAATAGCAATTAAGCTTTTCATAATTTTCCTTATTTTAAGGGTTAGTGTGTGATCCTTGTCCGCAACATGCAAACAAAAAATGTAAAGATCGACTTAATTAAAAGTATACACGAAATAGACGTTTTGTCAAGCTACCGTAATGTTTCAATACCTTTGCAACACTTAACAGTTAAAATACAAAGGTATGGCATACACAACAAACCCTCACCTTCCAAGGGTGAGGAGAGACGCAGTTAATTTAGTTAAATATAGAAAATG
>Ga0306869_1000185_pt1 | contig 35060 bp, 36 predicted proteins | sample AntRauTorckE6833_FD_190421 | JGI IMG/M metagenome (GOLD analysis project Ga0306869, IMG submission 190421) | Saline lake microbial communities from Rauer Islands, Antarctica - Metagenome Torckler E6 #833 (v2) (version 2) | ecosystem: Environmental > Aquatic > Non-marine Saline and Alkaline >... | reverse complement strand
CTACTAAACGAAATACCTGGGGCGGATGCGGCGCAGACCTGCCCGGAGCCCGTATCAGGAAAGTACCCCCGAGAGATGTCATCAGCCACATCGTTCAGTCTGTTCTCGAATTCTCGAACACCTTGTGTAAACTCTGTCTTCCCTTGCTGACCACGAATTGACGTAATGGCACTGACTGCCACCACCCCCATGACAGTAATGACAATAAGCAGCTCAACGATAGTGTAGCCAGAGGATGATGCTTTATTTTTCATTTTACTAAGTATAGCATGAGCAGTTTGTTGACAGTTTACAGTCCAAGCAAATGCATACTATCTAAAAAATAAGCACTTTTAGAAATGAAAAAGACCATAACAGTTGCGCTCATGAGCATAGGACCGAACGGTATCGCTGTCTTGCCATCAATATGTCGCCAAGGCGACATAGCGAGCGCTACGATTAGGCCTAAACAAGAAGCTAAAAATATCGTAAATAACACCAGTAACGGGCTGGCAAGCCAGATGCCAAGCACGAACCCCAGCTTAACATCACCGCCCCCAATCCAAGCGCCAGCTGAAACCTGATATAACAAGTAAAAAATACCGCCGAACGTTAATGCACCGATGCCGGCCCACAATATGTGGTTTGGCTGCGACGAATCGACAGCGTGCACGCCAGAAGCTAAAACCGTTACAATACCAGCAAGTGCTACCATCTTATTTGGCAACAACATATACCGTATATCATAGACAGACAGTGCAATCAGAATAACCAAAAACGTCAGCCACAATAAAAAGTAACTTATGGCCAAAAATCCAGACAGTTCAAATGGCCATAGAAGTAAAGAAACGATGAAAAGTGCAGTGGTCAATAACTCGACCGCTGGGTACTGAGCACTTATTGCCTGACGACAGTAACGGCACTTCCCCTTGAGGCTCACCCAGCTTAAAACCGGCACGAGATCTCGCCACGCCAACAAATGCCTACAATCTGGGCACACTGACCGACCGTTCAAAATAGATAATTTGGTATCACGGTTTTGCTTTTTTTGGTTTACGTCTTCAGTGTTTGAAGATCGCCATACCCAGGCATTGATAAAACTACCCAGACACACTCCAAGCAAGCCTATTATTAGAACATACTGCATATGGTTTAATCCTAGCATGAAAAAGCCCGCAAGTAGCGGGCTTTTTCAAAACGATACATACGTACTATGTATTTTGTAGATATGTCTACGAACCTATACAACGGCCAACCGGATCGTCATTTGTCTCGATCTGATAAGCGATTGCGAATGCTCGTGTTCCACCTCCATCGATAGCAGTCGTACCCGTTTCATCACAACGAGTATCGTATGAAAACGCGAATTCATTCAGGCCAGCGGCACCTTGTGCTGTAAGCTGCTGGTTATCCAGCAGTTTATAATATTTTGCTAACTGCCCTGCGCCAAACGTATCGCCGCAGGCATCTACACGACCGTTATTGTTCGTAATACACTCGTTAATAGCAGCAGCCATACGTGCGGCATCGTTTTGTCGGGTAGAATTACGTGAGTTACGTTGCAGTGCAGGAACTGCCAAGAATACTACCAGCATCATTAATCCTGCGATTGCCAATACGATAAGGACTTCGATAATCGTAAATCCGTCTCTGTTTAATTTTTTTGTGTGTTGCATACTGATGTGCCCCCTTAGTATACAGTTATATTTCTTACCATAAGCATTATATTACGTTATACCGTATACAAACGCAACAATAATCACGTCCCGACCCTAGACGAAGTCTTGACCAGCTAACCCGTAAATAGGTAGTAAAATCGCAGCCACAATAATCAGCGCCATAACACCTAATAAAACCATCATAATTGGCTCGATAATGGTAGAGACGGTCTTGATTTGATTATCGACTTCTTTTTCGTAGTATGACGCTGTTTTTTCGAGCATTGTCTCAAGCTGACCAGAATCCTCACCAATCCGGAGCATATCTGGCACCAAGGCAAGAAAGTTCGGGTCTCCCGAGATAGAGTCAGATAAAGATTTTCCGCCCTTAACCTTCTCTATTGCTTCACGAATAGATTTTTCAATATGCACATTATTAATAGCGCCAGCGACGACTTCTAGTGTCTTTATGAGCTGAACGCCACTGCTGACCATAGTCGTTGCCGTTCGGGCAAACCGTGCCATGTATAGCTTCATAAACAACGGCCCTACGAGGGGAGCCTTCATTTTAATCATATCGATATATACACGACCGCCAAGCGTTTTTGCCCATCGACTCGTCGCAAATGCGAGAACACCAATGCCAATCAGAATAAATGGCCAATAACTTGTAATAATATTGGACAACGCCAATAACGCACGAGTAAACAAAGGTAGCTCGCCGGCACCAGAAAGGCCGTCATACAGCGTTTCTACCTGTGGCAATACAGCTACAATCATAAATGTCACTACGCCGATCATAACCAGCATGACAATAAGTGGGTAGACCAACGCGCCCTTTACTTTACTAACAATGTCTGCATCTTTTTCTTGTTGCTCTGCTAGCCGTTCTAGAGAGTGGTCCAATGACCCTGAAACTTCCCCAGCAGCGACGAGGTTTACATAGACCTGGTCGAATACATCACGGTGGCGTGTCAGTGCTTTAGAGAATGATAATCCTCCTTCAATATCTGAGCTGACTTGAGAAATAACAAGCTTTAACTGCTTATTTTGTGTTTGATTTCCGACGTTCTGCAAACTTTGCAATAGAGGCAGGCCAGCACTAATCAAGGTCGATAACTGACGCGAAAATATAACTTTATCTTTAACCTTGATGCGCTGCGTAAACCTACCAAGTCCTTTATAATTTCCTTCTTTTGCCTCGATTGAAAGCGGCGCCAGACCCTGCTGACGGATAAGCTTGGCGGCGGCCATCTCGCTATCAGCCTGGACTTCTGCTGAAACCTTTTGTCCGCTTGCAGAATCTCTAGCGGTGTATTTAAAAACTAACATGTCGCGTGCCTTACATTTTTCGTTTTATTCATTACGACTATAATAACACTCTTATGCTTATCCTCTCATCAATCGATCGAGCTCATCTATGTCGACAGCGACCATACGAGCATCATCATAGGTTATGGTGCCGTTATGTATAAGCTGTACGAGTGTCTTATCCATTGATTGCATGCCGTGCTCTGCTCCGGTTTGAATGACAGCTTCAAGCTGGTGCGTCTTGCCTTCTCGGACGATGTTTCGAACTGCCGGGGTAGCTACTAAAATTTCCGAAGCCGCAACTCGTCCACCACCGATACTTGGCACCAATCGTTGAGCACATACCGCCATCAAAATGTTTGAAAGCTGTGTTCGTATCTGACCCTGTTGGTGTGGCGGGAATACGTCTATCATACGGTCGATACTTTGAGCTGCGGAGTTGGTGTGAAGTGTGGCGAACACAAGGTGACCTGTTTCCGCGATCGTAATTGCCGCGGCAATGGTCTCTAGGTCGCGCATCTCACCGATCAGGACAACGTCCGGGTCTTGGCGGAGGCTACTACGAAGAGCAGCTGAGAATGAATACGTATCGTAGTGGACTTCACGCTGGACGATGACCGATTTGATTGATTTGTGCGTGAACTCTATCGGGTCTTCGATAGTGACAATATGCTCTGATCGTTCAGCATTAATCTTATGAAGAAGTGCTGCAAGCGTCGTGGACTTACCAGAACCAGTTGGCCCCGTCACCAGGACAAGACCCCGAGGGTACTCGGCGAACTTATTTACGATCTGCGGTAAACCAAGTTGTTCAATGGTGAGTATTTCGTTTGGTATAAGTCGCAAGGCTGCAGCCAGATTTCCCCGTTCATGAAACGCGTTGACCCGGAATCGTCCCAAGTCACCAAAGGCAAAACTAAAGTCGAACTCTTTGTCTTTCAATAAAATCTGCTTTTGGTCTTCATCAAGAATGGCGAATATTAATGCTTCTACAACCTCTTCCGTAAGAGGTTCTATTCCACCGCTCACGGGAGTCAACGCACCATCGATTCGTAAATATGGCGGAAGCCCCACTTGCAGGTGAAGGTCTGAAGACTTCTTCTTAATAACCTCTTCCAGTAGTATTTCTATCTTTAGCTGTTGTGTTGCCGCCATATCTTTCCCCTTTTTTTATTCGATTTCTGCTGCAGCGACTCGGTCGACTTCAGTAACGGTCGTGTACCCGGCCAATGCCTTAAAATATCCGTCCTGCTGCATACTTATCATTCCCTGTTTTTGAGCCTGCCGATGTATTTCGCTACTCGTTGCCCGGCTCAATATCATCTTTTGTATTTCTTCGGTAATTTCAAATACTTCATAAAGTCCCATTCGACCCTTATACCCCCCCGGAGATTCAGGTGAATCAGGAGCTCTGTTTAAAGTATAAGCTTTTTCGGAGCGTAGTGGCAAGGTATCATAGCCAAGATCCTCAGAAAATGTAGCAACATCTTCTGATTTTTGAGGCAGAAGATGGCCAACCGTTTTATTTATGGCGTCAATTTCGGCTACGCTAGATTCATACGTTTCCTTGCCTTCGTCAGCAATTCGCCTGACAAGTCGCTGGCCAATAACAGTATGAACGGTACTCGCGATAAGAAAAGGCTCTATACCCATATCGAGCAAACGGGGCAAAATACCAGCTGCCGAATTTGTGTGGAGCGTACTAAAGACGAGGTGACCAGTTAAGGCGGCCTGGACCGCCAACTGAGCCGTTTCTTTGTCACGAATCTCACCAACCATGACAACGTCCGGGTCCTGACGAAGAATAGACCGTAGGCCAGAGGCGAACGTCAGCCCAACCTCTGCATTCACTTGGATCTGATTGATGCCGTTCATTTTATACTCAACCGGGTCTTCCAGTGTGACGATATTGATAGAATCATCCATAATCTCTTGGATCAAAGCGTATAGTGACGTTGACTTACCAGAACCAGTCGGTCCTGAAGTAAGAATCATGCCATTTGGCCGCTCGAGACCTTTTCGAATAGTACGTAGAGCACGGCCATGATAGCCCATGGCCTCAAGCTTTAAGCTGGTGCCAGACTTATCGAGCAGACGAATAACCACCTGCTCACCCCAGACAATAGGCGCGATAGCAATACGAAGGTCAATGGGGTTATCTTTTACTAAGACCGTAAATTGGCCATCCTGAGGGATGCGATGTTCGTCGATTTTTAGGTTAGATAAAATCTTTATTCGAGAAACGAGAGCTGCTTCGGTACTCTTTGGTAACTTCATTATTTCACGTAGTACGCCGTCGATCCGGCATCTAATTTTTAGCTCATTTTCTAGTGGCTCGATGTGTACGTCACTCGCGCGGTTTCGTGCGGCGTATTCCAATATCATCGTCAATGCTTTACTGATTGGAGAATCCTGGACAATGGTCTTTATTTCGTTGTCCTGTTTGCTCTGTTCCTTGCTGGCGCTCGCTCCGTCGTTTTGTTTTTGCTGGGCACGAGACGTTGCCTCAAACGTTTCACTGACCTGCTTTCCAATCGTCGCCTCATACTGCTTGAGTATGTTCCGAATACCCTCCTCGGAAGCAGCGTATACTTTGAGTGAACGACCTATCTTGTTTGAGAGAAAATCTACTGCCTGAACGTTGCCGGCATCCAACATTGCAACAACAAGTCGCCCGTTCATCTCACCAAGCGGAACAGCCATATATTGTTCAGCAACGTCTTTCGATAGTAACGACAAAATTTCGGACTTAATGTAGGCTTTTTGGAGATTCACATACGGGATGTTTGACACGACTGACATGACTTTAGTCAAGTCCTCGTTAGAAACGAGCCCATCAGAAACAAGCAGTGCAAATATTGGTGTGCTCGAATCTTCTGCTTTTTTGCGCAGAGCCTGAAGTGTAGGCTCGTCGACTAAACCATCGGCAACTAACTTGTTCTCAATTTGTCTTTGAGATGCGGTAGATAATACATTCATGAAAAACCCACGCTAACTTATTGCTCTGTTTGATTAAATGGTGCTTGGTTTCCTTGTTCATCACCAATTCTAATAAGTTGCGTTGGATTAATCGATTCCGAATTAAAATATGTATCATCCGGCGGGTTGAACTCCGAACTGATCTCTTTAACAACTTCTGCATTTTGTGATTGTGATTCAGGCGTGCCAATAAGCAAGTTAGACAACAGCAACGCAAATACCGCACTTACAATACTGATTACAACGACGAGAGTTATATCGTTTTTTTTCATACAGTAGACCTCTTTTGTGTTTCTTGGGTATAGATCAGTATACTCATTTCACTACCTCATAATCGATTCGAAATATACGTTCGGGCTGGAAGTACGTCTTAGCGTCTAGCGTAAGGGTTAGTGCTCCTTCATCTCCGCTCAAACTAAGTGAAATTATATGAAACGGCCTGATAGAACGCTCGAAGGCACCTATAAGTGACTGAACCTGATCATAGCTCCCTTCCACGGATACTCCGAAGGGAATCTCGGTCGGACCTTCAGCGGATGTACTTATCTCAGGAACGGATGAGGGTTGAGTTTGCGTGGAACCCTCGCCGAGACCCAACAAACTTAATTCTTCGTCAGTTCCGCGTACTTCAGTAATCCGCAATGCTTCATTATTTATGATCTTCTCAAGACTAGATGTTAACGCCGGAAAATCGTACTTGCTTGGAAGTGAATCCAAGACAATTCTAGCATTATCTCCGTCGCGCTCACCAGCTCCACTCGTCGAACCACCAATGACATTTGCCGATGTGTCGACAAACGCGACAAAGGACTCATTCAGTTTTTTGGCTGCCTCAACATTAACGTCTAACTGATCTTTTGTTTCTTGTTTTACAGCAGTCACTCTCTGTTGATATGAACGCTGCACAAGCAAGAAGTGAGACAATAAGCCAGCAAATACCACCACAAACACGGCTATGGAAACCGCAATAACCATGGATGAATTAGCTTTGTCTATCTGTACGTGCTTTAAGGATGATTTAATTGTTGCCATCGTCTTCACTTTCTGTAGATTCAATAAACAACGCTCGCGGGTTCTCTTGCTCGGAACGAGTAGTTATCGTGTTTGGCACGACTAACCGAAGTGAATTCTCGCTACTGAACAGACTAGGCTCAAAGTTTGCAGTAATAACAAAGGCTGTTCCCTCTGTTGATATACTATAGTCACTTAGCTCGACGCCAACAAAGGCTCGTTTGGAGGTGCCCTCGACGTCTTCTGTCAGGCCAGCTTCAGTTTCAGTTGTCTGGACATAATTCGTAAACTTCAGTGTGTCGACAAATTTATTAACCGTTTCGAACGTATCACTTTCGCCCGTAATAATAAGCACCGACTCGTCATAATTAATATCGAGTTCCGTAATACTAACCTCTTGTGGTGTTAGCGTACTAATAAATGGGAATAACCGAGAAGCCACGGGCTTGTCATCATGTAGACCGGTAATCGTATTTAGCTGATTCTGAACGGTAAGCACCCTATCAATTTGGTCTATAGATTGGATTTCCCGCGTAGATTCCTGTATGTCATTTGTTAGGTTCGTGATGTGCTGTCTTTGAAGACCGTAAACGCTGTAAGCCAGAAGGCTCGTAATAACTACTGACGTTGCGATAAGAATAATACAAGATACGATAACAAGTCGCTTAATTCTCTGTGTGCGGATATATTCAAGTTTTACATCCGGTAATAAATTAAATTGAATCATTCTTCTCGCTCCGCAAGGCCTGCCGCTACGCCGTAATAATTAGACACGGACAGTAGTTCATTTTGGCGACTCGGGTCAAACGAAACGTTTCTCCACGCGTTACCTATCTCAACACTTATGCCAAATTTATTCGCGATATAAAGAGGAAATTCGGGCAGCGTTGATGCACCGCCTGTCACAATAATCCGCTGGACTGCACTGTCGGTGTATCGTGACTGAAAGAACTTAATCGACTTCTCTATCTCTGCGACCAAAATATCTACGGTACCGATAATGGCTTGGTGTATTTGACCCTCTAATTTTTCTTTTGATAGGCCAAACTTGAATACAAACTGCTCTGCCTGAGATTGATCAATGCTTAGATTCTGGATGGCTGCCTTTACGAATGCCTCTGTTCCCGTAGGAATTGCGCGGGTCAGCAGTGGAGCGCCGTTTTTAACAATAACAAGATCTGTGCTTGTGAGGCCTATGTCGAGCACCATCTGGGGTTCAGTAGAGTTTGGGGGCATCATAGCGCGGATAAGGGCTAGGTTATCAGGCTCAAAGGCAATAACATTAAGGCCAATCGATTCCAGTAAGTCAAGACGTTCCTCAACAAGTTTGTTGTGCACACTAGAGAGCAATATTTCGACCTTGGTCTTATCAACAGGTGAATCCCCGAGTAACGCCCAGTCTATTTTAGACTCGTCGACTGGAGTAGGAATCATCGAATCTGCTTGGTATTTAAGCGTCTTGCCGAGCTCATCGGAATTTAGCCTATCTACATCAAACACCGCTGTGAAAACCTTGCTGGACGGAATACCGACAGCGACGTTTTTAGATGTAATATTAGTTGTTGCGAGCAACTCACGTACAATCTGAGATAGTTTCTGTTTGTCAGCCTTGGAGTCACTCGTGGAGACTTTGCGGTCAATTGGGACGTTACCGTACTTGGCGAGTGTCTTTACATCACCACGACTTGCAAGCTCAACGACACGAATGGCGCTCGTGCCAATGTCAAGTCCAAAGAAATCATGTATCCCACCGCTTAATAACTGCATATTAGATTTTAGTATATAGCATTAGCATTGTTTGTGTCTACAAATTCGGAGGCAATACCACATAACTGTCATAGCGGAAGTTTTCTTCAGGAGTCAACAGCTGAGATATAGACATATACACCTCAGGACTGAAGCTAATAACCTCGGCTGCACAGGTAGTACCGCCGACGGTACCGACATTGGTCGGACCGACGGTCCAGCTACAGTTTCCGGCGACATTTACGGGAGTCACTCCGGCACGGCCCTCATTGAGGCGGGCATCACGAAGGCTACCTCGGGTTCGCATCAGCTCTATAGTGTCAGCGATAAGGGCACCGTTGACAACAAGAGGGTTTCGGCAGGCGTTGAACACTCCGGATCCAGTGGCGTCACAGGTGCGTATAACACCCCCATTGCCTGGCGATACTGGCTGCGCAACATACACCCCATCGAGCTGCGATACGCCCGAACCAAACGTAACATTCCGAGCAGCGAACATGACGAACGGAATGTCATCTCTTTCGTTCCAGGCTGTGTCAAAGGTGACGTTACTTGAAATATTTAAATCGCCATCAACAAATATAACTTTTCGCGATCCTTTAGCTACAGGTATAGTCGCGCCACTACTTAAGTTAAGACTATTTCCGATTTTAATATATTCTAGTTCTCGTGGATTATCGTTTGTTTGAGATAACCTGTTTACGATCTCGTTGGACTGCGTAGCGTTCGAACCTCCAACGACACCAGCGTTAGTATACCCTTCGGTGTCAAAGTAGCTAGGCAGACATGTCATGCCATCATTAGCTGAGTATGATCCACCCTCACCAGATACACCGCTGTTGGCAAATGTAAGGCCGGTTGGCGGAGCTGGACTTTGACCTATCGGCTTAAGACTAGCGGAGCTAAAGCCTGATATCGTGCCTAGAGCAAAGGCGGCGAACTGCGTCGATGACCCTACACCAAGTGATCCGCTACGAGAGAATGCGCTGATTCTACCCCCAGAAGCACTACAGGTACCGAAAGAACCGCCCGAAACGACATCGTTACCAAATACTTTAAAGTATGGCCAGTTTACAACCGGCGGAGTACATGCAAGCCCCGAGCTTTGCGTACCGCCGCCAGATATCAGGCTACCCGCCACGTTCATTTCCCCTTGCTCTGGTGACCCAATAGTGACACGCGCACAAATTTTATCACCAACTTCCATTGTTCCGGGTACACTAATAGATTTATCAATTGGTTGACTTGTACTATCAGTATCCACTTTAGTTCTATTGGTCCCTTCTAGCTCAGGACTGTCGCTATCTCCTCCACTGGTAGAGCTAAGCGTACCGTCCGCGCGCCGTATATATAATTGTATCGAGTACGGAATTTCGATACTGCTCGCGCGGCGCACATCACTCCTATTGCTAGTAGTGCCCGGCTGCACCCCGAACACAACTCTGACACCACCTCGTATTGATGCCTTGTTTGGACTTTCTTGGTCCGGCGTCAGATTAATACCGCTCGCCGTAGGCGTCCCATCAAATGTACGGGTATAGCATGGGGACATGGTGGGGCCTTTCTCAGTAAGCGTTTCGGTATGCTCATTGTCTGATCGCAGAACATAGCGTCTCCCGACGTACTCATCTTCGCCTGTATCGTGATACCCAAATACGGTGTCGCACGAATAGACGATTGCGCCGTCTTCTATCACATACTTACAATTTGTCTCGTACAAGCCGTACTCATAGACATCTCTGTACACTTTTTTACCGGTGGCTGTATACTTACGTTCTCGGTAAGTGTGCAGATAGTCTGCTGCAGCTTGATTGTTGTCATACGGATAATCTTGTACGTATGGTGTGTAGTCCAACTCTACCCAGCCTGGTCCATCATCCTCATAATCAGCTAACACTCTCGCGCCGCCCGAGCTTATATCTTCATGGCTGATGTACTCAGTCTCGGAGCTATTTTGACGAGTATAGCGCCGACCGAGCGGGCCATAAGATGGGGGGCCTGAATCGTCATAAGGCTCATCGAAGTTGATGCGCTTAATAGGATCAGGGAGACATTGCTCCAGTGGGTCGTTGGTGGTTATTCCACCGCATTCCGCAACTGCTGCACTGTCTTCACAATCAGTATAATGAAATAGTAGACGGAAGTAATCGAAGTTTCGTATCTCTCCACATGTCGGATAGCCTTGAGAGACGTAATATCCATCCCCACCATTCCTGCTATAGCTAGCCGTGTTGCCGGATCCGTCCTCGTTTCCACCGCCTGCTTCCCACGATAGTCCAATTAACGTTAGCGTGGTGAGTACTCGGCTTGAGTTAAGGCCAGGCTCAGTCTCCGGCGCAGTGATGTTATATGGTCGATGACTATTAGGTTGTCCAGTACATGAACTATCTAGCCGAACTGTTGAGCCTCCTCCGCCGCCGCTACCGAACGGATTATTAGAGGTTGTCGTATCATCAGGAATATCAGAGCAATCATTATCAGCGGTGATAGTCAATTCTACTGGTATCTGTTCACGGGTTGGATTGTCGTTTCCTAAGTCAGGGTTGTAGTATGGGTTGTAGTTTGGCTCAGTCGAATATGGAACAGAGTGATTAATCGCATAAACTCTATTTGAAAAACCGTCTTCACACGCAGTCTGCGCATAAACTTTCGTGGAAGGGTTCGTGAGTACGGCAGCTGCAAGGCCAAGCAGGACAACAGTCACGAAAACGCTCGCAATCCTTACAGAGGTCATAATTTGCATGTTTATTGCTAGAATGCCTGTTTGTGTTTTCATATTAGTTCGTATTGTACGCCAAATCATAAACTTATGCACTATCGTATAGCTCCTGAGGGTATTAAAATTCGCCGCCAGTCGAAGCCCTGGTTAAAAAAATCTGCGTCGTTTTGTTTGCCACGACGATATGCGTCCCATGATGGGTATGGCGCATCAGAAATGGACTGAAGGCGAAATACGTTATACGACGAGTCGGCCTCAGACCGAAGCGTTGTGGTGTAGTCACCAGCGTTTTCTAATTGAGCATACATATCAGTAGCCATACCAGGAAAACGATTATCGATATCAGCAGCGGCAACATCATAAATCGGATCTACTATCAGATAGTTTGGTGCTGGCGACTCATCCGTACCACGGTTATTGTGCCCTCTTTGTAGAATGTACTCATCCGACTCTTCTTGCTCCAGCAACGCTTGCGTTTGCAGATCGAGCACTCTGCGCGCAATTTGCTGAGCACGTTCTTCTGACATATCCGTTGGCCTCGGCTCCCAACGCGTATGTATTCTGAGCAATGAATATTTTGCAATGATGTTGTCCTCAAGTTTTGACCGTAGTAAAGGAATCATTTGATAGCGACGAAGTTCTGTCTCCCCCCAGTCATACTCTTCTTGAAAGTACTGACGCGCGACATCGGCGCGAATTTGCGCAGGATCATCATACTTCATCTTATCTGCTGTATATTCACGCGGTAGGTAAAATGACGCCGTAGAGGCGAGTGATGACCCATACTCTGTATCAGAAACGGTATCTCCCGAAGCAAGTGCATCTTGGCGAAGAGCTTCAAATAAAACAAGTCTTTGAGTTGTGTAATCATCTATCCGATTGAGGGAATCCTGATCATCAATTGATCGCAGATAATTGGTGTAAGCTAGCTTTGCTTGCTCAAACTCCTCGATGGAAATCACTTCTCTTCCAACAATTGCATACACATGCTTGGTCTGTTGGTAACGAAACACCCCGTAGCCGATAACACCCAGCAAGACAATAAGCAAAATAAGCCCAAACATGAGTCGTTTTTTAACTCCAGGCGTTGATGTATCCATAGGCGCAGAAGATAGTGCTGACGTATCCGTTGAATCTGTATAATATAAGGGTGTGTGTTGTTTCATGCCAAATTTAAAATGAATTTTATCTCTAAATATATTTATTCCGTTTCAGTGTCTGCATCTTGTTCAAATTGCTCAAGTGAATCAGTTGCTTGATTGTCTCCTGCCGCGATAGACTCTAAAACAGATACAAGCGTAGCACCAGGCTCTTGATTGGTGTTACGCGCAGATGAGTTCATACCGTCTAAAGCAGATTGAGCATATTCAGCGGCAGAATCATCGTCTAGCTGAGCTGCAGCTATTGCTGCATTAATATACGCATTGTTTATTTCTTGGGCGCTGAGTGACTCATCCTCGATACGAGCTTGTTGACGCTCGAGCGCTGCGCGCAAGGATGCTTCTTCTGACGCTATTGGCTCTTCATCATCTACAGCTTCCTGATCTTCAGCTACTGGTTCAGTGCCTTCTGAAACGTTTTGTTGATTATTATCTTGTTGTGTCATTTGTCCAATAACATATCCGGAGACTCCTGCTGCCATTATCGCAATCACCATTACTATCAATAGAGTCGCTCGTTTCTTAGGCTCAGATGTTTTTGTTGATGTTGTGGGTTTTGGATCGGATGATGTGTTTTTATCGCTCATGATGAACTCTTCCTTTTTATGACATATCGTAATATATGTCGCTTATGGCTTTTTATTATACTACACTATTACTTGTATTTTCGGCTAGTAGTCTCTTCACATTTTTATGTAGAAAAATGCTACACTTTACACCATGTCTGTATCAATTGGGATTGTCGGCTTACCAAACGTGGGTAAATCAACGTTATTCAACGTTCTGACCAATAATAATATATTGGCGGCTAATTACCCCTTCGCAACAATTGAGCCAAATACCGGTACCGTCCCCATCGCTGACGGCCGGCTTGATGTGCTTGCAGACCTATACCACAGTAAAAAAAACATACCGGCCACTGTTACTTTCATTGATATTGCCGGACTTGTAGCCGGCGCTAGCAAAGGAGAAGGTCTGGGAAACCAGTTTTTAGCCAACATCCGTAATTGTAATGCGATTGCCCACGTCGTGCGAGCCTTTGATGACCCAAACGTCACGCACGTCGATGAAGGGCATGACCCAAATAAAGACATAGACGTTATCAACACCGAGCTGGTTCTAGCTGATCTTCAATCCGTAGAAACCAAGCTGCCGCGATTGGAAAAAGAAGCCAAAGCAAATTCCAAGTTAAAGCCGATGATGGCCGTACTCCAAAACGTACGCACCATCTTGGACGGTGGCACTCCGCTTTCTTCAAGCAATCTTAATCTCTCTGAAGACGAGGCTACTTGGCTCCAAAAAGAACTACAGCTACTCACCATGAAACCAGTTCTATACGTCTTTAATGTTGACGAATCCGGCCTTATTGACGCGGCCAAACAAGATACATTAAAAAAACTTGTGGCGCCAGCAGAATGCCTGTTTGTCTCGGCCAAGCTCGAGCATGAGCTACAGTCATTAGATGCGCCGGACAGAAAAGAGCTCCTTGAGAGCTACGGGGTGTCAAGTTCGGGGCTGGATAAGCTGATTACCTCTGCCTACAGCGCCCTTGGCCTGCAAAGTTACCTAACCGCTGGTGAAAAAGAAGTACGAGCCTGGACTATTAAAAAAGGTGCTACCGCTCCACAGGCAGCTGGTGTTATTCATGGTGATTTTGAAAAAGGATTCATTGCAGCGCAAATCGTCGACTACGATGACCTCGTAGGCGCTGGATCGGAAACTGCCGCCAAAGCAGCTGGAAACGTCCGGACCGAAGGCAAAACATACGTTATGCGGCCAGGTGATGTGGTCGAGTTCAGATTTAACGTCTAGTATTCGATGTGTAGAACGCTACGTAGCCGGAACAACTCGCCAATTCATTGAAATGTTTTTCATGACGCGGTTGATGTTTTCACCAGTTGGCACATTATTATCGTCATAGTAGTGATTGGTGTTAATATAATTCGGCTTTACATCCAAACAATACAGCTCATCCGCCACTAGGTGCATACGGTCTACGGCCGGCACACTGGCAACTGGCGTCGCGACAACCAGCTTCTTAATAGCAATCGTCTTTAGGTAGTCGTACGCCACGTCCAGCGAAAACCCATTCACCAGTCCATCAGATACCAAAATAACCACATGCCGGCGAAGGTTGTCTTTTTTTATCTCCCCATCATGGGTCATCAGCATATTCATATGATGAAAGCGCTGGATCCGCTGTTCTTCAATAAAGGTGTGGTAGTCAATCATCATCTCCTCAAGCTGACCAGCGCTAAACATGTGATTCTTCGTAAACGTCCCTTCCGACGTTACAGCCGCAATCGCGTCAGGTTCGCCGGGTAAATTAATATTCTCGGTGAGCAGCATCGACAAACTACCGTGCAGACGCATTGCCACTTGTGCTGCAACAATAATTGACCCTTCACTTAAGGCAACAACAGCAACATTTTCTTTTTGGTATTTTTGAAGCTGCTTAGCAAGTTTACGCCCAGCCTCTGCTCTATTTTTGAAATACATCTTATGCTTAAGATTGTATCACTAAAAGCGTATGTTTTTTTACATATGATTTGGTTCTGCCGGTGGCGTAAATTTTGGGACTCGCTGGCGTATGCGAAATGTCGCGGAATGATATGGGTTCTTGGGATACTGCTTCGTGTACTGCAAGGGTTGGGACTGCGGTTGTTGCTGGGGTTCAGCAGTTCGGCTCTCTTCAGGTGGAATAGGATAGGGCTGGTCAAAGTAATGTTGGTAGACTGATTCAGGCTGCTCGTCTTTCCTCTTGTCCAGCGCTGGGTGGCGCATGTCAGACACTCGCTGTTGAATATAATTCGTTAGCGCCCGCAATTGGCGAGGCCGCAAGCTTACAAAATGCAACGTTCGGCCGGGAGTTCTCAGGCATAAGTCCGAAGACAGCATTTGCTGGGTATAGTCGACTTCAGAAATCATCTCATACTGCATATCCTCAAAGCACAGGAAAAACGGTTTTTTATCGATAAGAAGTAAGCGTTTGTCGGTAGCTACAAACAGCACGAAACCCTTTTCGTAACGGCCATTCATGGCGTGAACAATGGTCTCGTCAGGGAACAAAAGGTTTGGCAACTCACGTACTTCTGACTTTCCCCAAAAACGAAAATCTACCTGTATCTGCCTCAACTGTGCATCGACGGCTTGTTGTGATGTCATAAGTACTGGCCTCCCCTTCTCTTGTACTAAGAAGTATATGGAACTAGATCAATCAGGGCAGTGAATCTCAACACATATTCGGTGAGATGTTTATCACATTTTGTAGTGAATATACGGCTTTTTATGCGATAATGATGACATGTTGGCGACTCGCGAACAAAAGCAAGCACTTATAGATTTATTCAAAGAAGGCACTCGGCTTCAATATAAAAAAGGCGAGCTCATTGTTCGTAACGGAGACACCCCCGCGGGTGTTTTTTTTATTGAGTCTGGCTTAGTAAAAGCCTACGACATCACACGCTACGGTGAAGAAAACCTGCTCATCATCCGAAAACCTGAAGAAATATTCCCGATTATCTGGGCCATAACTGCGAGCAAGTGGCACGTGATGTACGAGACAATGTGCCCGAGTGTCGTCTACCGACTGAGCCGAGAAAAATATCTCGAAGCCATAACGAGCCGGACCGAACTCCTTGCGCCCCTGCTTGATATTACGTTGAACATGTACCGTATCCAATCTCAGCGCGTCATAAACCTCGAGTACCGCACTGCGCGCGAACGACTCGTCTCTTTTTTGCTTATCATGAGTGACCGTTTTGGCGAGCCAATCGGCACATCCATAAAAATAGGCGCACCCTTACGCCAACAAGACATCGCCAGTTCCATAAACACATCGCGCGAAACCGCCAGCCGTGAACTGTCAGCTCTTGAGAAAAAAGGCCTGATATCCATGAGTAAAATGCATATCACGCTTAATGACATGGAAAAAATTCAGCGAATTATCGAATAAGCTTCAGGCCGTAAAACCGCTCTACGTTGCCCTTTGAACCAGCGACCCGGGAATCCATCTTATCGATAATAACGAACCATTTTTTTATCTCTAGCTCAAAATACTTGAATACGTCTCGGCGCATCCGATCGTTTTTGATGACACCTTTATGAAACTTTCCAGCCTGCTGAGCTTCGAATTGTGGCTTAACCATTGCGATGACTGTCGTCTTCGGACCTGCGTTTTTAACAATCGCCTCGGCAATGGAGATAATCGAAATAAACGATACATCGATTAAAACTATGTCCGGTGTTTTTGGAATCTGGAAGTTTCGGATATCGGTTTTTTCATGAAGTGATATGTTGGGATTGCCACGCAAGGTAGGGTGCAGTTGATCTGTCCCAACATCCACAGCGAACACTTTTTTTGCACCATGACGCAATGCATACTCCGTAAACCCGCCGGTACTACTGCCAACGTCCAGCACAACAGCATCCTGGAAACGTAACTGTAACGTTTGAGCAACAGACTTTAACTTGAGCGCAGCCCGTGATACATACTGGTCGTTGTCGGTTAGTTTTATTGTATCGCTATCAGATACCACATGACCAGGCTTCGTGATTATTTTTTTGTTCACCAAGACTTTGCCAAGTTTAATAATGTTTTCGGCCTGACTTCGGGTGGACACCATACCGTGCTCCGCAAGGTGCTGGTCGAGGCGATGCTTCATAAAACGTTACTTTACTCGTTCGCGGTACGCGCCGGTTTCGGTGTCCACGCTTATGTTGTCACCGGTCTTTACGAAGGCCGGAACCTTTACGACGACGCCGGTTTCAACCGTGGCATCCTTTAGGACTGAGCTTGAGGTATCGCCCTTTACGACGTCTTCGGTATAGGTCACTTTAAGCGGTACGTTTTTTGGCAAGGTAATCGTGATGGGGTTTTCTTCAAAGAACTGTACTTGTACCTTGTCGCCCTCTTTCATGTAGCCAGCCTGATCGCCAACGATGTCTGCTGGCACCTCAAACTGTTCATACGATTCGTCGTCCATAAAAAAGAACGTTGAGGCGTCATTATAGAGATATTGAATACTCTTAATCGATACGTCAGCTGACTCGATTGACTCGTTGCCTTTGTACGTCTTATCTAATACTTTGCCATCGAGCAAGCTCTTGATTTTGACGTTCACAATAGAGCCACCCCGCCCCATCACTTTCTGTCCGTAATCAATAACTTTATACGGGACACCATCTACTTGAAAGACCTGTCCTTTTTTTAAATCTGTAACTCCAAAAGCCATAAAAATTCCACGTGGATATTAGTTTTTTGCGACAAACGGTAGTAGCGCCAGGTGTCGGGCTCGTTTGATGGCAGTTGCGAGGCGTCGTTGCTGACTTTCTTTAAGGCCAGTTTTCTTACGTGACTCAATCTGACCAAAGCCGTTAACGTAGCGTTGCAGTGTTTTGAAATCTTTGTAATCAAAGAATGGAATATCTGTTCGTTGTTTAAAAATTTTTGCCATGAGGTATGCTCCTTTTTGTCGAATTAATTCGTCGGTTATGTATCGTTAAAATGGGATGTCATCGAGGTTAATCGGCTCGTCACCAATATCTTCTACGACAACATCATCGGTTTTTTTGCTCGGTTTTTTAGATGAGGTGTTTGAGCTTGCTGACTGGTCGTATTCTCCGCCGCTGCTATCGCTATTATCCCCGCTGCTCCTATTGCCACCATCAAGGAAGGTGACATCGTTTGCGACCACTTCTACCTTTGTACGTTTCTGGCCATCCTGCTCCCAGTTTCGACTTTGGAGTCGTCCTTGTACGAGGCATCTTCGGCCTTTGCTTAGGTATTGTGCGACTCGCTCTGCAAGACCCGCCCAGCCAACCACATCAATAAATTCAGTCTTTTCCTGCCACTCACCACCTGCATCCTTGTAGGCGCTATTTAACGCCAGGCTAAAGTTAACGACGCTTCGGCCGGTTGGTGTTTGCCGTAGTTCAGGGTCTCTCGTTAGATTCCCCATCATTATGACTTGGTTTACGCTTCGTGCCATGACCTAGCTCCCTTCGTTTAGTTAGTCTTCGTCGCTATCTCGTTTATTGTCACTAGTGGTGTTGCTCTCGGCTCGATCAGCTGCCTGCTGTTCTTTTTCGGCCTTAGCTGCCTTTGCCTTTGCCCGTTCTTTTGCGTCAACCCGGGTAATTAAGAAACGAATAACTTCGTCAGTGATGTTCAAGGTTGTCTCAATTTTTTGTACGCGAGTTGGTTCTATTTCTAGCGTATAAAATACGTAGATAGCGTGCTCGAGGTTCTGAATCGGATACGCGAGCTTTCGCTTGCCCCAATTGTCGGCTGACACAACCGTACCTTTGTTGTTTTTGAAGATGGCGGTTACGCGCTCTTCAGCTTTACTGAGATCAACCTCTAAATCAGGGTGATACAGTACTGCTATTTCGTATTCTTGCATACGAGAGTTCTCCTTTGGTTAAAGCCCGTGCTCCCGTGCATATACTGCTGGACACGAACTGAGTTTTAATGGTGGTATGATTTTATCCTATTTACCTCTGTTAGTCAAGAAATTAGCTAGCTCTTGATAGCGAATGAGCAAGTGATCCGTAATGATTAGGGAACAGATCGTTTGTTAAGAACGTCCTTACAACTTTAAGCAATGGACGCTGTCTGACCGCCGGAAGCAACCCCTCTTTTTGTGATTCTTCGTGGAGCGGAATAAGCGAGTCGAGGGACATACCAAGCGCCTCTTTTAAAATAAAGTTTCCCAGCTCTTTTTTACGTCTTGCCTCTGTTTTTTCATCTAGAAATTCGCCAATAACCTTTTCGGACACCACAAGATGAACATTCTGCTGCAATGCATACTCGGCAAAAAATTGAGCGATTTGTTTTCGAACGTACATATCACCTCGTCGCCGAAACGCCCGTTCAACAAAAACTGAGCGACTAGCTGATAGTTCGCTATGGTCTTTGGGGCTTAATTCTAGAATATTGTATGAGCCTTTGTGGCTTACGTCAAGCGCCTGCCGGGGCACAATCCCAGCACAAGCTAACACGCAAGCACGATACTTTTCTGCGCTAGATCCAGGGAGTTGTGGCCCATCAAATATCGCATGATAATTATCGTGCAGATACCGTGGCAAAAACTGTCCTCTTGAAAATCGAACAGCCCTTCCACCTACATCCTGCAACAGATCATGTCGTCGTGGATGGAAATGATGGTGATAATCATGAAAGACATCTCCTGTTCCATGGTTCTCAGACTCTTGACTAGATTTCGGAGGACTTCTCTCCATATACTCCGGAGAATTCGGTAAGGCAATGGGTAGTGGTAAACCAGTTATTTCACAGCTCGGAGATTGTATTCTCTGAGCCATATGTTTAGCAAACCTTCTGGCTAGTACACCCTACTGCAGGCTGAAAAACACTGAATCGCCTATTTTTCATCTGGCATATCATCATAGACATCCTTGTCCTCACTAGCCTGAGCTGCTGCCTGATTGTTAAATACATCATCCATTGACGACACCAATACGTCTCGTGGACGGGAACCATCTGCCGGCCCGACAATCCCCTGCTCCTCCATCGTTTCTACCATACGAGCAGCTCGTCCGTAGCCAACACGAAGCTTTCGTTGCAACATACTAGTACTCGCCTTACCGGCGTCTATCACCGCTCGAACGGCGTCTTTATACATATCATCATCCGGCTCGTTTGCACCGTAGTCTACCACAATGCCACCCTTACCGTTCAGCTGAACAACTTGACTCACGACTTCATCATCGTACTGAGGCTTTCGTTGCTCACGAAGATAGTCAGTAATCTTTATAATCTCGTCCTTGTTTATAAGTGCACCTTGGGCGCGACGTGGTTTTGGCATGTCTGAAGTCGTATAGAGCATATCACCCATACCCAACAATTTTTCAGCTCCGCCCTGATCTAAGATTGTCTTAGAATCAACATGACTGTTGACGGTAAAGGCAATCCGCGCCGGAATATTGGCCTTAATCAGGCCGGTAATTACGTTGACACTTGGTCGCTGCGTTGCCAGTACTAGGTGGATACCAGCGGCACGGGACTTCTGTGCCAGCCGAACAATCAGCGCTTCCACGTCACGTGCAGCCATCATCATAAGATCAGATAACTCATCGATCACAATAACGATATACGGCATGCCAGCGTCTTCTTTCACTTCGTTGTATTCAGTAATATTGCTAGCATTAACTTCTGACATGGCTCGCAGGCGCCGTTCCATCTCCGCTACTGCCCACTTAAGAGCTGAGATACATTTTTCTGGTTCGGTAATAACTGGCGTGAGCAGGTGCGGAATGTCGTTATAGGTCTTGAGCTCCACAAACTTTGGGTCCACCAATATAAGTTTTAAGTCTGCTGGACTATTACGGTACACCAAGCTGGTTAAGATCGTGTTTATCATAACTGACTTACCGGATCCGGTCTGGCCAGCAACGAGTAAGTGTGGCATCTTGGCTAGGTCGGCTGCTATCGGGATTCCTGAAATGTCCTTGCCTATTGCAAAACCCAGAGCTTCTTTCATTTCCTTCCATTGTTTGGATTGCAAGATACTACTTACGCGAACGGTCGAGTACTTGATGTTCGGTACTTCTATACCAACGAGACGCTTACCAGGAATTGGTGCTTCAATGCGAATAGACGTGGCTGCTAAGTCGAGCGCCAGATTGTTTTCCAGTGCCGTTAACTTGGTCAGCTTGACGCCAGTTGGTGGCTTCAGGGTGTACTGCGTCACGCGCGGGCCAATGTTGGCACCCTCCATCTCGACGTCGATATTAAAGTTAGCCAGTGTTTCCTTGATAAATTTGGCGTTGCCTTCGACGTTGCCGGCGTCGGCTTTGTCTTGTTTTTGATTAAGCAGTGACAGTGACGGAAACTTCCAATCAAGGTCACTGGCAATTGTCAGTGCCTCGTGGTTTTCCGACGTTGATAACTGCTGAGCGGTGTTTTTCATGGTCGACAGACGCGGAGCATTCTCTTTTTTATCAGATGAACGCTCAACTGGAACGCCTTCGTCAACCTTAAAGCTTTTGTCGGAAGCCTGCTGTTTCAGACTAGCAAGGTCGGTGTCTTTCGAGCGGGATTCGTTCGTAAACATGTTGCCAATCGCGTCGAAGACCGTTTTTGGTGAGATGCGGAAACTCAATAACAATAATAGAAATGACAAAACCGCAAACAGCACACTCGCCGGAGCCATATCAAGCGCGCCTAAGGTCACGTCGCCAAACAGCCGCCCAACCTCTCCGCCAGCGCTATCGGTCTGAGCGCTAGAACTACGAGAAGAAAACGTCACATGCAACCAGCTAGCTAAAACAATTAAAAACCCAATAACACTAACAAATTCCTGTAGTGGTATTTTATGAGACTCGTTCTTGAACTTCCAAACCCCAAAACATACCAAACCGACTGATGTCAGGTAGGCGACATTGCCGAATATCCAGTAGGCGCCGTCAAAAATTGCAACCGGCAGTGGACCGCCGGTATTAAAGCTACCCAGCAATAAAAAGAACGCCAGCAAAAACATCAATATTGCACCGACAATCGGCCAGAAGTTACTTGGCATTGGTGCCTCATTCTTCTTTTTGCGCGTTGTCTTTCGCCGTGTTTGTTTTTTTCTTTTTGCCATAATCTTATCCCAGTATACCGCTAGTCGTCCTCTAACGGAAGAGGTGGCGGTGTTCCTATATCCGCCTCGCTCTTTAAGCTATCTATGTCCAGAGCAACGGCCCGATACGCTGTAAACAGGATTGAATCGTGCTGCGGGATATCGCCCGGGTCGACTACGGCCCGTGGTGGCTTAATGTTGAGATCCGTCATAGTCTCTAGTATCTCTTCCCGCTCAACGATTCTCTTCAACAGATACTCGTTCAGCCCTTGTGGATGCCAGCCTTCACCTGCTTCACGCCGTAAAAGCTGATCCTGAACGAGTCTCATGATCAAATCTTCATGCTCATATGGCTCTTGGCTTTCGTATTCAGACATAAAAACATTATAGCAAAAATTACAACCTTTGTCAAGGTACTGTTCGCTTTATGTACGCCCTATTACAGCCCAGCAATGCCGGTTTGTTAAAGGGCACTATACATCTAGCGTCTAGTCAGTTCGAGCGTCTTGACCAAGGAGTTTTGCCCGCATTTCCTCAAACCGCTGTTGTTGCTCTTGGGCAATCTGGTCGGCATTTTTTTCAGCTGGCTGTTTTTGCTTCTGTTGACCGTCCTGTTTCTTGTTCGAGCCCTGTTGGTTGTTGCCATTACCGCCTCGTCCTTGACCGCCAACGACGTTGACGACCGGTATAACAATTGGACTTCGTTCAGTATGTTCGTACAAGAAGTGTGCAACGTGATCTTTAAGCTCCTGCTTAAATCGATCTAGTTCGACCCGCTTGAATCGCTGAGCAACGGCCCGCTTGAGTTCTGTCCGTAGATTACTCATGAGCTCTTCATTATCCCGTATGTAGATGAAGCCTCGGCTAATGATATCCGGGCTGGTCAAGAGATTGTTCGTCTTCTTATCAATAGTCAGAATTACTGCAACAAGACCTTCCTCAGCTAACAGTAGTCGGTCTTTTATGACAATACTGCTCACGATGTTGCCGGTCTGGTCAACTAACACAGTGCCGGTCGGTACCTTGCCGGTAATGCCCATTTCGTCTTTCGACAGCTCAATCACGTCGCCGTTATCAGCGTTCAGTGTGTCTTTTCGGGGAATGCCCTCTTCCACTGCGATTTCAATGTGTTGACGTTTGCTCGTAAAGTCACCGTAGATAGGAATGAAAAATTTCGGCTGAGTATAGCGAATCATGTCCTTGTATTCCTCAACACTGGCGTGACCAGAGACGTGCAATGGACCACACCCGTCTATTTCCCGTGTTTCGTGCCGGAAGACGTGTACGCCTTTTCGGAACAAATCATCCACCATGGAACGAATCTTCTCATCGTTACCAGAATATGGAATAGGTGTACTCGATAGAATAACGCTGTCTTGTTCCTTCAGTTTGACATGGCGGTGTTCGCCGTTACTCATTCGCTGAAGAGCTGAACTTGGCTCTCCCTGAGAACCGGTACAAACGACGACAACTTCGTCGTCTTTAAGATTTCCGACAGATGCAATCGGCACAAAAGTTCCTTTCGGAATCTTCATGAAGCCGTGACGAACTGCCATTTCAAGCGTGCTAACCATACTACGCCCGTCCATGGCAACCTTTCGGCCACCGCGAACGGCTGCGTTTACAATCATTTGGACACGGTTCATATTGGTCGAGAACAACCCGACAAATATGCGTCCTGGAGCATGATCAATAATATCGACAAAGCTCTGTTCAATCGTGCTTTCGCTTGGTGTTCGGCCAACGCGCTCAGTCGTGGTGCTCTCACTTAACAGCGCTAACACCCCTTCTTTACCAAGCTCGATCAGGCGTTCGGTGTCAGTTCGCTCATGGTCAAGCGGATTGGGGTCAAGCCGGAAGTCACCGGTATTAATGATGCGACCAACTGGTGTATCAAGCACGATACAGGTACTGCCGGGAATCGAGTGCGTAACGCGGACAAGCTCGACGAAAAATGGTCCGATCTTGAGTCGTTCGTGTGTATCCTCGTTCATGGTAACCGTTTCCAACTGGAAGCCTTCATCTATGTCAGGGCCAAAGTTACTGAATATTTCCTCGACGCGAGCGGCCGAAAATTTAGAGCCATAAATTGGCGCTGGGAAGCGTGGCACGATATGTGGCAATGCTCCGATGTGGTCAAGGTGACCGTGCGTCACAATATAGGCGCGTAATTTATGTTTTATCTTCTCGAAGTATGCCGTGTCAGCAATGCCGTAGTTAATACCGGGCAAATCGACACCGAGGTCGTTTCCGCAGTCCATGATAACCGCGTCATTCATATATTCGACCAGTATCATGTTCTTTGAACCACCGCTGTCCATACCGCCCAGGCCGATAACCTTTAGGCGAGGGCTGTCGTTGATAAAGTTCGCCCGCTGTTGCTGTTCACCACCGCCATTTCGCTTGGCATTGGATTCGTTCATGGCTGCGTCAGCGTATTGGTTAATCAGCTTCTGGGCATCGTCATGGTTGCGCCGTTGAGCGCGAATAGCCGCCCCTCTTGAAGGGCCTCGGCCGTTCTTATTAGATGAAGGCTTTCGGCCTCCACCTTTATTTTGTTGTTGATTGTTAGGTTTCTTGTTCATACGTATGTTCTCCTTTTGTTAGTTCATGCTGTATGTGCTGTTGATAAAATGTTTGGGATTTTGGAAAAATCTTCAAATAACGTATTTCGTAATCCTCCGTTATACAGTGCGGCTGCCGGATGATACAACGGTAGGATAACCCAGGTTAACTCGTCCTGCCTTCTAGCAGAGCCGGAAGCACTGCCGAGTTTCGCGGCGGGTTGCTGTGTCAGCTGGTTGCGAGCCTCACTCTTCGTACCGTTAGTACGATTCGCTCGGTTGTCATTGCTTCCTTGCACCCCATCCGCACCTGGGCTCCCTGCCAGCCCGAAGTGTTTTACAGGAATCCGTTGCGGCTGGCCGTGCACGTGGCTAATCTTGAAGCCAGGGAGCAAGCAATCCATGCTATGCCGTCCCAGCGTCACGATTAATGTTGGCTGAATAACCGCTATCTGCCGACGTAAGTACGGTAAAAATGCCTGTACTTCATTCGGTAATGGATCTCGGTTGTTCGGCGGTCGGTACTTGACGATGTTGGTAATGTAAACGTCCTTACGCGTCAGTCCAATCGACTCCAGCAGTTGGCCGAGTAGCTTACCGGCTGCCCCAACAAACGGGATACCCTGTTCATCTTCTTTTTTGCCAGGAGCTTCGCCGACAAACACCATCTCCGCCGTCGGGTCACCATCGCCAAAGACAACCTGCGTTGCCTGATCGGCTAGGTGCGGGCTGACGTTTTCTGCTAACAACGCGTCTTGAATGGCGTTGAGCTGTAGTTGGTTATTTTTTCTTCGTTCCATTTCGCTTAAAGACATCTTTGATGAGTCTTCCTAGTGCGTTAACCCCGATGGCTAACGATATGAATGTAAATAAATAGTGCCAGTAACTGCCTGAGTCAATCGCTAGTGATGCGAACAAGTAGACAAATACGACGGCGATTATAGCTTTCACGGCGAGGTGCTTGCGATTCTCGACAATGTCTACACGAACTGAACTTTTGTTAGAAGTTGTAGTGTTTGCCATGGTTATTTCTCCTCTTCAGCTGCTTTCATGCTGAGATTTAATCGTCCCCTATCATCGATTGCAACCAACTTGACGGTCACGCTGTCGCCTTCGCTAACTACATCGCTTGGTCGTTCGACACGCTCGTGCTTCATTTCGCTGACGTGCACCAAACCTTCTTTGCCTGGTAGGATCTCGACAAATGCGCCAAAGTCTAGGACTGACACAACACGGCAGTTCTTATATATCTTGCCGACTTCTGGTTCTTGGGTGATATTAGCGATCATTTCTTTGGCCGCGTCGATTGATGCCTTGTCTGGGCTAGCAATCATAACTGTACCGTCGTCGTTAATGTCAATCTCGGTGTTCGTCTCAGCCGTAATGCGCTGAATGGTTTCACCGCCCTTACCGATTATTTCTCGAATTTTTTCTGGCGGAATTTGCACGGTCTCGATACGTGGTGCGTAAGTGCTAAGTTCTGCGCGCGGTTCACTCATAATAGTCAACATGTGCTCAAGGATCTCCATCCGTCCTTGCTTACCTTGCTGCAGGGCAGCTTTTAGGATTTCTGTAGGCAGGCCGTGCACTTTCATGTCCATTTGCAGTGCAGTTATACCTTCCGAGGTTCCAGTGACCTTAAAGTCCATGTCTCCAGCAAAGTCTTCTGCGTCAGCTATATCACTCATGATATAAGGCTTGGTACCGTCTAGCATCAGACCCATCGCGATACCACTGACTGGACGCTTAAGCGGTACACCGGCGTCCATGAGCGCAAGACAGCTAGAACAGGTTGCCGCCATGGAGGTCGATCCGTTCTGGCTCATGATTTCAGTTACTGAACGAATGACATATGGAAACTCGGCTTCGCTTGGCAAAACGGCGGTAAGTGCCCGCTCCGCCAGATAGCCATGGCCGATTTCTCGTCGTCCAGGACCCATCAAACGTTTGACTTCGCCAACGGTCCAGCCGGGAGCGTTATAGTGGTGCAAGTACCGTCGCTCGCCTTCTTTTTCCATCGTGTCAACAAGTTGGGCGTAGCTTAGAGGCGCTAGGGTCACGATGTTCATGGCCTGCGTCACCCCTCGAGTAAACAGACTTGAACCGTGGGTTCGTGGAAAAATGCCAACTTCACTAGACAGTGGCCGTATCTCGTCAAGCTTTCGGCCATCCGGTCGAACGCTGTCGTTCACGATGCCTTTTCGGACATCGTTATGTAAAGCTTTAGTGAACGCTTCGTCGTGTTCGTTACGAAGATCTTCATACTCATCGCCAAGCTTCTGGGCAAACTGCTCATGAAAATCATCGCGTAGGTTCTTGATAAGTTGGTTGCGCTCTGGGTATGGCGTACGGAATCCTTCGTGGATTTCGCCGTCCATCCATGCGTCAACGGTCTTCTGAACGTCTTCGTCCGGCAGAATAAGTTCGTAGCTCTGAGCCTCAACACCAAGTTTCTTGACCAGCTCTTGCTGAAGTTTAATAGCCGGTTGGATAGCTTCCTGAGCAAATTCAATCGCAGCGACGATTTCTTCTTCAGTAGCCTCGTTGGCACCAGCCTCAACCATCATGACGCCAGTTTCAGTACCGGCGACGACGAGGTCAAGCTTACCGTCAGTCAACTCTTTTGCACCTAAGAATGCACTGTACGTACCATCGTCCTTCATGCCAACGCGTACGCCAGCTACTGGACCCTCAAACGGGGCGCCGGTCAGGCTAAAGGCAGCGCTAATAGCAATCATAGCGACCATATCTGGGCGGAATGCCGGATCAAGACTCAGGACCGTGGCAATACCTTGTGCCTCGTAGCGGTAGCCTTTTGGCCAGAGCGGTCGTATCGGTCGGTCGATTAACCGTCCAATCAGTATGGCTTCGTCACTAGGGCGGCCTTCTCGCTTAATAAACCTCGAGCCGCTGATTTTTCCGGCAGCGTACATCTTTTCTTCGTAATCTATGCTGAGCGGAAAATAATCCATGTGGGTCAGCTGCTTGTCGCCAACCATGGCGGTACCAAGCACCACCGTGTCACCGTAACGGACCAACACAGAGGCAGATGAGCGGAAGCCGACTCGTCCGACTTCGAGGCTCAACGTCCGACCACAAAACTCAGTCTCTACTGTTACTATATCTTTTCCGAATGGATTAATCGTTTGTCCCATGGGACTCCTTTTCGTTTCAGTCGTTCAGCCGCAGGGTGCAAATATATAACCGCTTGCTTGTGCAAAAAATATGTGTTCGGCGTATATCTGATCTCTGCGATTGAACAACTGTTTTGTTTAATGTGCACAAGCTTATCTCGATATGTGTACACATCGAGACTATAGCCTAGGCAAATTAGCGACGAATACCAATTTTCTTGATAAGAGCGAGGTAGGCTTTGCTATCTTTTTCAGCAATGTACTTGAGGTGACGCTTTCGTTTACCGACCGCTTGGAGCAATCCGCGACGAGCCATGAAATCGTGCTTGTTCAACTTTAAGTGTTCGGTTAATTCTTTTATTCGTTCGGTCAATATGCCGACTTGAATAGCGCTACTGCCGGTATCTTTCTTGTCTTTTTGCAGGTCAGCAACAATCTTGCTTTTCTTTTCGTTTGAAATCATATTCTTCCTTGTCTTAGTTCGTTTACTTGTAAGAGATCGATGGCGTTAGCGCCAATAATAGCAGAGGTAGGACTGGATTGCAACCGACTCCACCCGAGCCGACGACGCTGGGGTACATACAATGGCTTTATAATACCATTATATAACACAATGTCAATGTTTGTCAATAGCTCCCTCTACGTCCTGCTCAATTTCTTCGATGGTGTGTGCCTGCTCAATACCAAACTGGCCGACGCTCGTCCGGCGAAGGTTTGACATATATGCCCCCGTACCCAGAGAACTACCAATGTCCTGCACCAGCGAACGGATATACGTCCCTGAAGATACGTCGACAGTAAAACGCACGAACGGATAGGCATACTCAACAAAATTAAGCGTATGAATAGTGACCGATCTGGGCTGAAGTTCGAATGTCTCTCCTGCCCGAGCTCGTGCATACGCCCGCTGACCATTAACCTTGATAGCCGAGAACGCCGGCGGTATCTGTTGTATGTCGCCACGAAAAGCCTCAAACGCACGGTGTATTTCGGCTTCAGTAACCGTACGACTATCGACGGCAGTCTTTTCACCTTCTTCGTCGCCCGTACTGCTGGTATAGCCAAGTTTCATGGTCACCTCGTAGGTTTTATCAAGCTTGGAAAACTCTTCTGCCCGCTTGCAATACGAGCCGACGACGACAATCATCAGGCCGGTCGCGAGTGGGTCGAGCGTACCGGTATGGCCGACTTTTATTTTCTTAACCCCAGTATGGGCTCGCAGTACGCCTCGTATCTTGGCAACCACATCAAACGACGACCAACCGGTTTCTTTATCAACAAGTATAAGACCATCCATATATACGCTGTATGGTACACGCTGTACTTGGTGAATCCTAGTAGTTAACGGGTGGAAGCTGTGGACCAGAAGGTGCTGATGTAACGTTTTCAGTCGGTGGCATCATTGGTGGTGGCACGGCGGGGGGTGCATTGGGGTCAGTTACCTGCGGAGCATGCTGTTGGTCGTTATCATTTTTCGCGGGGTGTAATTCAAGGTCGACTGGCTGGGCGTTTAATGCCTGCACAGGAGGCAGTGGCTGATCCGAATTTTGTGGAGCTGAGTCGACTGCGTCCATAATGGCTTTTCTTGCCTCATCTAGTTCTGGCGGTGGGGTATGTTGCGAGGTGCTCGTAGGCTCGGCAGAAGACGACTCCGTTGATGGAGGGGTCTGGTGTGCACCAACTACCTGCTCAATATCAGCAAGAGTCTGTTGATGCTCTGATGCGTCAGACTTGTTTTGATCTGGTGTGTCCTCGTCCTCTTGGGCGGGCGGTGATTGTGGCGGTGGCGACTGCTTCGTCGGTGAGTCGTCGCTATCTGCAGGTTCCTCTTGCGTTGAACGATTATGACTCAGAATTTTATCATTACGCTGGCTCGTATCGCTTAACGGGTCGACCATATCCTCTGAATCTTCATCGGTTGAGCCTGCCAACAATGGGTCGTCCTGTTGAGACTTTGGCTCTTCTTTAAGCATTGCGTTTTGAGGCTTAGTGATAATCTTTGGCAGTTCTTCTGTACCGCTATTACCTGGGCGGAACGGACGAACTGGCTCGCCGGGCTGTTTATGTGACCCGTCAGTATAGAGGTTGCCATGATTATCAATGTCGATTTGGTGCTGAGACTCTTCCTCCTCGAACTCGCTGTGATCGATGTGAAGTATTCCATCGTCAGGCTTTTTTTCGGGCAGTGGAGTTGGTTGTTCCTCTGGAGTCTGTGGTTCTTCTGGCGGTGGCGGTGGCGGAGCGGGTGGTTCTTCTGGCGGTGGCGGTGGCGGAGCGGGTGGTTCTTCTGGCGGTTCTAACTGAGCGGACACTAACTGTTGGTTCGCGCCAGCAGTCATAAGCTGAGAGCTCACGGCCATCGTCGACGGCTTGGTTTTGTCGTTACTAAAGCGATCGGTCTCAGCGACAATTCCCGTCAGTAAGGCGGTTGCAATCTGACTATCCAGCGTTTCTTTATTAAGCGACTGGATAATCGGAACAAGCATTTCGCTCAGTCCGCTGGCGTTATTATCGAGTAGATGTATAGAGCCAACTGTTCCGTCGTTGTGCGTATTTAGTGTTACGACCGTCGCATCGTGAAGGATTCGACCGTGGGCTGTAATTGTCTCGTCCAAATCCGCCTGTTCGTGAACGCCAAGCGCAATGACAACATCAACGTTGAAATCGCCTTGGTCAAAATTAAGATCTTTTTCGGTAATGGCGCTGTGATACGGCGAAATAAATATACGAACAACTCTGTCTTCGACTTTGTAGCGGAGTTTGTCAGCCTTGTCTCTGTCCAGCGAAATAATAAAATCACGCAAAGAATTGGTGTTTTTACGTATGGTTTCGTCCGGCTTTAAGAACTCCATAACTGGCGGGACTTCCCCACTAAACACAGCAGTTGCGTGTTTCTTGAGCTTATTGAGTGCCAGAGTTAAGCCAATCGCTGCGGCGAGTTGATCTATTGATGGATTCTTGCTGACCGTCACGAGGACGTTAGTTGACTCCTTCAGGCGATCGATAAATTGTTGTTTTTGTTCATCCATTTTTTTTGGTTTTTTATTTTTTATAACCTTAGTACAAAGGATACTACATATGCCTGTACTTGTCTAGTGGTCAGCTCTCGCTAAAAATCTGGTGACACTCACACCGGTCCTCAAGGTGTTTACAAAAAGCTCAAAGGATGGTACATTCAGTTTCGACTTTCAATAATAATGGTCCACTAAGATTTAAGTAAGGAAGAAACATTTATGCCAATTATCCAGTCTGCGAAAAAGCGGGTTCGTACCGCCACGAAAGCAACTATTCGCAACGTCAAAACCAAGCGTCAGTTTAAGACTGCAATTAAGCAGTTTCGCACGACGCTAACGACAAAGAAGGATAGCTCCGCAGCCTTGTCTGAAGCGCAAAGTGCTATCGACACCGCTGTAAAAAAAGGCGTTATGCACAAAAACCGGGCAGCGAGGACGAAGAAAGCGCTCGCCAGCGAAGCAAAAAAAGCCGGCGTAAAGCCAGCACCAGTTGCCAAGAAAAAAGCAGCACCAGCCAAGGCAAAGAAAGCTACAGCAAAAAAGAAGCCAGCTGCGGCAAAAAAGCCGGTAGCCAAGAAAGCACCAGCCAAAAAGACTGCTACGAAGAAGACCACGACTTCAAAGAAAAAATAACCCGGAAGTATCTGTCTTCGACTAAAAATGCCTCACTCATAAATAACCGTGAGATATTTTTTATTTCGCTGATAACGAAATAATGAACTGCTTGATGGCATCGTCAAGGTCTGTTGAGGAAGTTTTGTCATCGCGGTCTATTGAGCGAAGCTTGGCGACGGTAGTCTGAATATCACGCATGGATATTTTTCGGGCAACAACCCGCACCTGTGACACGGCATACGGATGCTGACCAATATCTTTTGCCAATCCTGGGCCGAGATCTGACGGCGCCGACTTTACCAGAGCTAGCATGTGGACATGGCGGGCCAACATCGCCAATATCGGCTGAGGTTCTACCTTCTGGGCTCGCTGATCATCATATACCGCAAACGCCCGTGTAACGTTCCCGCTAAATACTGCGTCGATAAGCGCAAAAATACTACTCTGTGGCGTCGGTTCGGTCAGTAGATTAATCGATTCTTTTGAAATCTTCGGATCATAGGCGATTAACTTATCAAGTTCATTCTTGAGGGCCTGTTGCGTTATACCAACCCGCTGAACTAAATATCGGGCAGTTGCGCTGTCTAAGGTAGCGCCTTTTTCATTCGCATACGATCGGAGCCATTTTTCTAGACTAACGTCATCAAGTTCAGAAAAACTGTGAAACTCAGTGTGTTTCTTTAGATATTTCGCATACACCGTGCGAGCATCTAACTGTGGCTCGACAATAATGACCTCAACACCGTCTGCGATGTTTTGGAATACCTGCTCGGCTGATTCCAGGAACCTATCATTATTGCCGGGACGGTCTAGGACTACGCATTTCTTGGCCGACAAAAATGGCACGCTCTCAAGCGCAGCGCACATACGCCCAAAGTCGGCCTCATCGCCGTCCAGCCGTTCAAGTCCGAAATCTCCGTGCTCGACCACAAAGTCATCAATTGCATCGTGAAGATACCGTTGCAACATAAAACTATTCTGCCCTGACAACGCCTTGATCATAGCTACGATTGTAACGTACTGGGGTAGTTTATTCTCTACGAAAATCTATGCCAATGCTTTGTATCTTTGACACTTCGGGCAAATATGCGTACCACGACCAGCAACACGGGTTTTTTCGATACCTGTTTTGCACCTCGGACAGGCTTGACCTTCACGCCTAAACACCCGCGCGAAGTCCATGTAGCTTCCCGGCTTACCTTCGGCGTTAACGTAGTTTTTATTGGTCGAACCGCCCTTTTCTATTGCTAAGCGCAGCACCCATTGCAATTCATCAAACAGCAGGTTAAGCTTCTGCGGCGAAACTTTTTTTACGAGCGTTGCGGGGTGAATTTTAGCGCCCCACAACGACTCATCGGCATAGATGTTCCCGACGCCAGCGATGACACCCTGATCTAACAGCGCTGCTTTAATAGTAGTATTTTTGCGCCGCTGAAACCGACTGCGGAAGTCAGCTTTATTAAATGTGGTCGACAACGGTTCGGGACCAACCTTTTTAAAAAAATCGATATTCGGAATTTCGATAGTTGGCACCAGCTTCATCCAGCCAAACTTTCGCTGATCGTTAAAGTACAGTACAGCCCCATCGGCTAATGTTGTAACAACCCGCGTTGAGCTATCCGGCAAACGACCAATCAAACTATCATTAGGGTGTCCGGCTCCGAAACGGTCAGCCCCCACATTGCCGACATACACCAACTGGCCAGTCATTTTCAGATGCACAATAAGACTATACCCGGTGCTGAGATCAATAATCAGGACCTTGGCCCGACGTCGTACAGCAACAACCTGCGAACCCAATAAAAAGGTATCGACATCTGTCTTGGCATTAGGAAAACCCTTTGGCCAATCGTACGTAATGGCGCTGATGCGCCTACCGGGCAACAGCGTAGCTAGACCACGGCGAACAGTTTCTACTTCTGGTAATTCTGGCATATATTACTCATGATTATTACAGTATACTGGAGCACATCATGGACAGCATACAAAGCTTACTGAAATCAAAAAAACCGCAGGAACCCAAAGAGATTCCAATAATCAAAGCTTTTGTGTCTGCGCAATTTGCCTCGACGTGTGGCGTCACAATCCACGAACGCGACATCATTATCACGGTTGATAATGCAGCTTTGGCGGGGTCGCTACAGATGCAACTTCACGCCCTTAAAAAAGCCTGCCAAACCGACAAACGACTGGTCATACGCATCAGTTCTGTTTCAGCGTGATGTTCGTGACGAAATAAACTGGTGGAGTGAATGAAAATCCGAGTACGCAACTGCTTGCATACCGCAGTCTTGCGCGGCTGATACATTTGCTGGTATATCGTCTATAAACAAAATGTCCTGCGCAGATATATCAAGTCGTTCGGCCGTGAGCTGAAATATCTCTGGGTCGGGTTTGGCGTGCCCTACTTGATACGAAAAAATCATGGCATCAAACAGCGTCTGTTCATCTGGAGTCAGTAGCGTGTCAGTAATCCAGTCACTTGATATGTTACTTAAAATACCGGTTTTGTACTGGGGGCGAAGTTCATGACGAATATAATTGAGTAAGCGAACGTTCTTGTGAACGTCCGTTAAGCCGACCGATTCAATTCGTTGTGGATGAGAACCGGTAAGCGCGACGATTTGATTGTCAAATTCGCTGTGACTAAGTATGCCGGCGTCGTGTGCGCGGTTGAGGTCATGTAAGGCTTTTCGGTCAAGGTCTGGCGGTAGCGTGTCCAAGAACGCACTCCAAGTACCTGTCGCCAAAACACCAAAACAGTCAAAGACAATAGCACGAATCATAGGTATCTACTGTAGCGCATTTATTGCTGGTACGATATAGGGCAATACCCTAAACGGCTATAACCGAACCGAGCGAGTAACATCACGGTATTGTGGTATTTGAGCTTTGAATAGTTTCTCTATCAAAGAACGATTTCCGGCAAAATTTCCTTCTGTTCCCCGACAGGTTGATGTCCACGTACGCTGAGCCTGTTGATCGTCAATTAAAAGCTCGAACACGTAGCGTCTACCGATTGGACAATAGCCATCTTCTCGTTCGTCAGGAAACTCACGAGAATTTGTGTACCCGGCACGCTCAACAGCATGAATAAAGGCTCCGTACGAGTCGTTCGTGTTGGCGTACTCCAAACGTTCGATAACACTGCCGTCGTAACCACTAAGGATTTCAACCATGCGAGTACTGTCGGTCACGGAAATACGGATTGCACGGAAATCTTCAAGTGCAACAATCTTTCCATATGTCGTCAGTACAACCTCTGAGCTACCGTCGATAACGTCGCTCAACTGCGTAACTTCAGTAAGCTCCACTGGATTAGAGTCACGAGAAACTAACGATATAATAATCGCGATAAACGCCACCACAGATAGAACTAACGCAATTCCTCCAACAATATACTTCATAAGCGCTATTATACCACCGTTATGAGTATTTTACAATTCGCCCCAATTATCGCCGATTGTGACGTCAACTTGGAGACGAACAGGTAGTGAATGGACTGCCTCCATTGTCTTTTGCATAGCATCGGCCACACGCTTCGCATCCGCCTGTTTACATTCAACTAAAATCGAGTCGTGAATCTGCA
>Ga0306869_1000183_pt1 | contig 35271 bp, 45 predicted proteins | sample AntRauTorckE6833_FD_190421 | JGI IMG/M metagenome (GOLD analysis project Ga0306869, IMG submission 190421) | Saline lake microbial communities from Rauer Islands, Antarctica - Metagenome Torckler E6 #833 (v2) (version 2) | ecosystem: Environmental > Aquatic > Non-marine Saline and Alkaline >... | reverse complement strand
TAGAAAAATGTTTAATTTCAAGACATCAAAGCAGTTATTTCAACATGCTAAAGGAGTTACCTGAAAAATTTGAGATTTATACAAGATCAAAACATTAAAACCGTGCATTAAACCTTGCAATTAATAGCTTAATATATATAAATACTCTTTTAAGGATTTTTCTTGACAACTTGTAAAATATTAGATATTATTTTAAAGTAATAAGATGATTTTTTTTAATTAAAATTCAATAGTGTGTTTTAATTAATCTAATTTGAAAAGGGCTACCTTCACATTGTGAGGGGCGCAAAGCTATGGACCTTGATTTAAAAAGGCTGCCAGGTTACCAAATTGGTTTTACTATTTTGGATGCCTATAGCTTTTGGTCTGCTATAGGTTTTTTTGTTGTAATTAATATTAATCAAATAGATTTGAAGATGTAGAAAATATAAATAATTATTAAAAGTATTATATTTATTTGCCTTATATATCTAAATATTTGATAAATATACAAAAATATACAATTTTCAGGAGGAATTAACGTGGTAAAGGATGATTTCACATTAGATACAATACAAAAAGATGCCTTAAAAGAGGTTGGTAATATTGGTGCGGGAAATGCTGCTACGGCATTTTCTGAAGTTTTAGATCGAAAGATTGAAATTGACGTCCCCTCTGTACAAATCATTCCCTTAGAAGATGTAAGCACAATAACCGGAGATGAAGAAGACCATGTAGCTGGTATATTATTTAATGTTACTGGTCAAGCTCCCGGAAACATCTTGTTTATCTTTCCTTCAGAGTCTATTAGATATCTGGTGAAGGTTGTAATGGATGAAGAAATTGAACCAGATGAAATGGGTGAAATGGAAGTTTCCCTTCTTAAAGAACTGGGTAATATCCTAAGTGGTTCTTATTTAAAATCGATCGGTGATATGACAGAAATAAATATGATTCAGTCTATTCCCGGCTTTTCATATGACATGGCAGGTGCGATATTAAGCTCAACTATGATTTCAGCCAGTAAAACCGGTGACAATGTGCTATTAATTGAAACTGAATTCATGGATGGTGAGAGAAAAATAGAAGGGTATTTTTTCTTTATACCACAAATTGAATCCCTAAAAACTATATTAAATGCTCTTGGTCTTGATAACAATGGATAATGACGAAATCAGGATAAAAATGGCTGAGTATCAAGTAGCTAAACCTCCCCATGTTTTAGTAACACTAGGTCTTGGGTCCTGTATAGGTTTGGCATTATATGATAAATATTCTAAAGTTAGTGGATTGATTCACTATATGCTTCCAGAAAGCAATGGAAAGAAAAACACTGCAAAATATGCAGATACAGGGATTCCATTTTTAATAGATGAGATGATTAAATTAGGAGCAAAAAAAAGAAACTTGGTAGCAAAGATTGTTGGTGGAGCTAAAATGTTTAGTTTTGGTGATGAAAATTCAGTTATGAATATTGGACAAAGAAATGCTCAAGCAGCTAAAAAGATATTAAAAGAAGAGGGAATAAAGATTTTAGCTGAAGACACAGGAGATGACTTTGGGAGAACAATGAGATTTTATGCTAATTCTGGAGAAATTAAGGTGACTTCCTATAAAAGAGATGAGTTAATTATTTAACTTTTATAACGTTATTAAAATAAAGAATAACCCAAAATAGACATTATTGAATTATAAAGTATTTAAAAAATATTACTAAGAAAGTAATATTTTATATAATAATTACAATATATTTCTCTACATAATAACAAAGGAGGAAATGATTAGATGAAAAGTGTGTTAGTTGTTGATGATGCAGCATTTATGAGGTTAAATATAAAAAATATATTAAAAGAAGAATATGATATTGTTGGTGAAGCAGAAAATGGCCAACAGGCAGTTGAAATGTATCAAGAACATGAACCAGATATAGTTACCATGGATATAACAATGCCTGTAATGGATGGAATTGAAGCAATTAAAGCAATATTAGATATTGACCCTGATGCAAATATAGTAGTCTGTTCAGCTATGGGGCAACAAAAAATTGTTATCCAGGCAATTGAATTAGGTGCTAAAGACTTTATAGTAAAACCCTTTAAAAAAGACCGGGTTAAAGAAGCATTAGCAAAATTGATTAATTAGAAAGGGAGGATTAATTTGAATTCAATTATAAATATCCTTGAGTTTGGTTTAGATGGTTCTTATGCAAGACATAAAGCTTTAACTAATAATATCGCTAATGTTAGTACTCCAAACTATAAAAGAGAAGATGTTAACTTTATTGATGTATTAAATGATAATATAAGTAAATTTAAAAATAATAACAGCAGTAATTCAACTACTTTAAAAAGTACTAATCCTAATCATATAAGTGCAAGTATTAATCCGAGCAATAGGGTAAGATTCAAAACAACTAATTATACAAATACAACTTATAGAAATGATCAAAACAATGTTGATATTGATTCAGAAATGGCCAAACTAGCTAAAAACAACCTTTATTATAATACTTTAACACGTAGAATTTCCGGTAAGTTCAGTATGTTAAAGGAAGTTATTCAGAAAGGAAGTGAATAATTATGTTTTCAACAGTTAATACAAGTGCTTCGGGTTTAACAGCTCAAAGACTTAGAATGGATTTAATAGCTGATAATATTGCTAATGTTAATACTACTAGAACTGAAGATGGACTTCCTTATAGAAGAAAACTGGCTATCTTTAGAGAACGAAACGGTTCATTTGTTAACAAATTAAGTTCAAAGATGGAAAATAATAACACAGGTAATGGAGTTGAGGTAGCAGGTATAAGAGAAGATACTAAGCCTTTTAAAACAGTTTATAGACCTGAACATCCCGATGCTAATGAAGATGGTTATCTTGAGATGCCTAACATAAATATCACTTCTGAAATGGTTGATATGATAGATGCTTCACGTTCTTATGAGGCTAATGTAACAGCCCTTAATACAACAAAAAGAATGGCTTTAAAGGCCTTAGAAATCGGTAGGGGGTAGGTTAGATGATTAATCCAATTCAAAACAGATTACAGTTATTAAACATTGATCCAACTAATCAAAATAAAAAAAATGATAAGGTTAAAGACTTTCAATCTATATTACAGGAAAATATTAATAAGGTAAACAAACTTCAGTTAGATTCAGATCAAATCACTGAAGACTTTGCACTTGGAAAAACAGACAATATCCATCAGGTGATGATTGCTGGTGAAAAGGCTGAAACAGCGATGAAGTTAACTTTAGCCGTTCAAAACAAGGTTGTAGGTGCATATAAAGAGATTATGAGGTTACAGGTTTGATTAATAACTATTATTTTAACACTAATTGTTGGTGTATGGGAGAGATAAATTAGTATGTGGAATACTATATCAGAATACATAAATAACATAAAAGAACTCTGGATAGGACTTGATGGTAAGGCTAAGATAATTATTACTGCAGGCACAGCAGTTATATTAATTGTTTTAGGTTATCTAATAATATCTGGAGATGCAGCTGTCTATACACCTCTTTATACTGATGTCGTATCAGAAGAAGCAGGTGAAATAGTTAATGCACTAGATGAAAGAAATATACCATATAAACTAACTAATGGTGGTGGCACGATTGAAGTGCCGAAAAGTCAAGTCTATCAGGCTAGAATTGATTTGGCAGCAGAAGGCTTACCAAATCAAGGAGTAGTAGGTTTTGAAATATTTGATGAAAGTCAGTTCGGTGCAACAGATTTTGAAAGAAAAGTAAATTATTATAGAGCTATCGGAGGTGAACTTTCACGATCAATTCGCCTCATGAGAGGTATTGATTATGCTAAAGTTCAAATTACAGCTCCTAAAGATAGTATCTATCTGGATGAAAAAAGATCAGCCTCCGCTTCTGTTTTGATCCAGTTAGACACAGGATATCAAACAAACAGTTCACAGATTAATTCAATTACTAACTTAGTGGCAGGAAGTGTACAGGATTTGTCACCAGGTAATGTAACAGTGATTGATACAGCTGGGAATCTTTTGAGTGCTGAAGGTAGTGGAAATAATACGAATTCACAGATAAATCAAGAAAACCTAACAATAGAAAAGAACTTTGAACAGGGGTTAGAAAGTGACCTTAAAGCAATGTTAACAAAAGTATTAGGTCCTGATAACTTTTCAGTAAGTGTAAATGCTAAACTTAACTTTGATCAGCGTGAAGTTGAAAGTAAAACTTACAGTCCTGTTGTTGATGACAGCGGTATTGCAAGAAGTGAAGAAGTAAGTGAACAGACCAGTGAAGTAACTTCTCAACCAGATGGGGGTGCTGCAGGTACTGAAACTAATATACCAGAGTATCAAGCTGGAGGAGAAGATACACAAACAAGTTCTGAAGAAAGCACAAATACAGTTACTAACTATGAGATAAATGAAAAGATAGAAAGACATGTATATGCCGGTGGAGATATAGAGCGACTATCTGTATCAGTAATGGTTGATGGTATCGAAGACCAAGCATTACTAACCAATATACAGGAATCAGTTGAATCTGCTATTGGGGTAGATCCTGAGCGCGGAGATGCAGTTACTGTTAATAGCTTTGACTTTGATAACAGTCTTGCAAAAGAAATTTCCAATGCAAAAGAAGCTCAGGAAAGTTCAGAAAAAACCAGAATGTATATTTACGGTGGATTAATACTGTTAATTATAATAATACTAACAGCTATCATATTTATGATTAAAAGATCATATAGTTCATCACCTTCAGTTCCAAGAGGACAGATGGTTGATTATCAATCAGAATCTGATTATGAAGAAGAAACTCAAGAGATTGGAAGACCAACCTTAAGTGATGAAGAAAAACGCAAAAAACAACTTACACAAGAACTAGAAGATGTTGTATCAGACCAACCGGAAGATGTTGCGAAATTACTTAAAAACTGGTTGTTAGAAGACTAAAATATTTAAAAAGGTAAGGGGATTATTTATGGCGCAAATGAAGGAATTAACAGGAAAACAAAAAGCAGCTATCCTACTTATATCAATCGGTCCGGATATGTCTGCAAAAATATTTAAACATCTGGATAATGAACAGATTGAAGAACTTACCTTAGAGATTGCAAATATGCAAAAAATAGGTACAGAGTTAAAAAATAAGGTTTTAAGTGAATTCTACCATCTTTTACAGGCTAATGACTATATCAGTAGTGGTGGTATTAAGTATGCAAGAGAAATATTAACAAAAGCTGTTGGAGAAAAAGAAGCTGACAGTATTTTAAATAGATTGACTGCAAACTTACAGGTTAGACCATTTGATAATATTAGAAAGGCAGACCCAGATCAGCTTTTAAACTTTATACAGGGAGAACATCCCCAAACAATTGCTTTGATCTTATCATATATTCAACCATCACAGGCTTCACAAATTATATCTGCTCTTTCAGAAGAAATACAAAGTGATGTTGCTAAAAGAATCGCATTAATGGATAGAACTTCTCCAGAGATAATAAAAGATGTTGAAAATGTATTAGAGAAAAAACTGTCATCAGTTATAACAAATGAATATGCATCAGCTGGTGGAATTGATTCAATTGTAGATATCTTAAACCAAGTAGATCGTGGTACAGAGAAAAATATATTTGATCAATTAGATGAAAAAGATCCTGATCTATCAGAAGAAATCAAAAAGAAAATGTTCGTATTCGAAGACATTGTAGTATTATCAGATAAAGCTGTACAACTTGTACTACGTGAAGTTGAAACCCATGATGTTGCATTAGCATTGAAAACTTCTGGTGAAGAGGTTGAAGAGGTTATCTTCAATAACATGTCTTCAAGAGCAAGCGAAATGTTAAAAGAAGATATGGAATATATGGGACCAGTTCGTATAAGAGAAGTTGAAGATGCACAACAGAGAATTGTAAATGTAATAAGACAGTTAGAAGAAAGTGGAGAAATAGTCATAGCACGTGGAGGGGAGAGTGAGTTAGTTGTCTAAAATAATTAAAGCCTCTCAAATTATTGGTAAATATAAGTTGTCAAATGTACATCAACAAGAACTTAAAGAAGAGGGTAATAATAAATACAAAAAAGAAATCGATAAAGAACAGATAAATTCAGTAAAAGAAAAAGAAAAAAAAGCAGAAGATATCATAAACAATGCTAAAAAAGAAGCAGAACAAATTATTAGTGAAGCTGAAAAAGAAAGAAAAAGAGTTGATGAAATCAAAGAAGAAGCATATCAAAAAGGATATGAAAAAGGTAGAAAAGAAGCATACCAAAAACACAAAAAAGAAATTGAAGAAGTTGTAAATACCCTTGCAAAAAAAGTAGATGAACTTAAAAAACAGTATGAAAAAGAATTAGATGAACTACAGCCCCAGTTAATAAATATAGCAACAAAGATAGCTTCAAAGATAATAAATCACAAGATAAACCATACTCCAGAAATAATTAATAATATAGTTGAAGATGTACTACAGGACTTAAGTAATAATCATCAGCAGTTTGTAATTAATGTAAATCCAGAGCTGTTACCATATTTAAATAAAAGTGAGCTTAAAACAAACTTTCCAGAAAGTAAGTTTCAATTTAATAGTGATGATAGCTTAAATAAAGGTGATTGTGTTGTAAATACCAACTTTGGTGGTAAAGATGCCTTTTTAATCGAAAAGTTTGAAAGGTTAGAAAACAAAATCTTACAAGAAATGGATTTAGGTGAATAAATGTTTAGGGAAACAAGCTTAGAAAAATTAGAAAAAACAATTAAAAATACAAAGGTTAATCGTGAGTTTGGATATATTACACGAGTAGTAGGTCTAATTATCGAATCGGTGGGACCTGAAGTAAGTGTTGGAGAACTTTGTTATATTAAAAGCAAACAAGGTGACATAGAAGCTGAAGTTGTTGGTTTTAATGATAATAAGGTTCTACTGATGCCGATAGGAGTGATGAAAGGTATTACTCCAGGAGCAAAAGTAATTGCAAGTGGAAGTGAGTTAAAGATAAAAGTAGGTAATCAGCTACTTGGGGAGGTTTTAGATGGACTTGGAAAACCATTAACCTCTAATCTTAATAAATATAATAATCTAAAAGAAGTAAGTGTAAACAAACAACCACCTGACCCATTAAAAAGACAGAGAATTAAAGAACCACTAAGTCTTGGAATAAAGAGTATAGATGGTCTTTTGACCTGTGGACGTGGTCAAAGACTTGGTATCTTTGCCGGGAGTGGTGTAGGTAAAAGTACACTTTTAGGTATGGCAGCTAGAAATACAGATGCTGATATAAATGTAATAGCATTAATCGGTGAAAGAGGTAGAGAGGTGAGGGACTTTATAGAAGAAGATTTAGGACCTGAAGGCTTAAAAAACTCAATTGTAGTTGTAGCTACTTCTGATAAACCAGCCTTAATTAGAATGAAGGCTGCCAGTGTAGCAACAGCTATTGCAGAATATTTTAGAGACCAGGGCAAAGATGTTCTTTTAATGATGGACTCTGTTACCAGGGTTGCAATGGCTTTAAGAGAAGTTGGGCTTGCTTCAGGAGAACCACCTGCAACAAGGGGGTATCCACCTTCTGTATTTGCCAAATTACCAAAACTTCTTGAAAGAACAGGTACAAACGATAAGGGATCCATTACAGCTCTTTATGCAGTATTAGTAGAGGGAGATGACTTTAACGAACCCATCTCAGACACTGTAAGAGGTATATTAGACGGACATATAACACTGTCAAGGAGTTTAGCTTCTAAAAACCATTTCCCTGCTGTAGATGTATTAGAGAGTGTAAGTAGGGTCATGAAAGATGTGGTTTCAAAGGACCATATTGATAATTCTAATCAACTTAAAAAACTATTAGCAGATTACAAAGAAGCTGAGGATTTAGTTAGTATTGGAGCTTATGAAAATGGAAGTAATCCTAAAGTAGATCGAGCAATAGAAAAGATAGATCAAATAAATAATTTTTTAACCCAGGAAATTGAAGAAAAGGTAAGTTTTGAAGATACAAAAATGAGACTTGCCCAGATTATTAATTCATAAGTTGAAATTAAAGGAGTAATACTATGGCAAAATACAATTTCAGGCTGCAGAGGGTTTTAGATATAAGAGAAGTTGAGCTTGATAAAGCTCAAAATGAACTCTATCAAGCCAGACAAAAAGAAAAAAATATTGAAGATAGACTTAATGAAGCAAAACAGCAGTTATCAAAACTGTTTAACTATATTAGAAATAATGATTTAGATGTAATGGAGAATATAAGGACAAGAGACTATATAAAAAAACAACAAAAAAAAATACAGGATATATACCAAGAACTTCACGAACAAAAAGAAATAGTAAATAAATATAAGGATAATGTAATAGAAAAAAAACAAGCTAAAGAAAAAATAGTGAACATTAAAGAAAAGAAATCAAAAGCATTCTACAAAGAATTTTTAAGCAAACAACAAAAAGAACTAGATGAAATAAGTTTAAGATTATCAAATCAGGGGGTTTAGGATGAAAAAGCTAATCTATATATTCTTAATTTTATTCATAACAGCATATACAGTATGGGCTCTTCACTTTTTCGGTATCCTTCATCTAGATAATATGATTGTTAACACCCCCTATATCAAAGAAAGATTAAAAACGGATGCCCAGTATGACAGAATGATGGAAGACTATTATACATTAGAGAACACAAACGATGAATTAAGAGCTGAAAATGACGAATTAAAACAAAAAATAACGGAATTAGAAAATCAAGCAAGTCAAAAGGATGAGAGAATTACAAAGTTAGAGAGTGAGTATAAAGATTATAGAGCAACTCAGGAAGATGATCAAGCAAGAGTTGAAAAACTTGTAAGTATTTATTCTAATATGGAACCAGAGGCAGCAGCCCGTTTAATACCTGACTTACAGATGGAAACCACAGTACAAATCGTTGAAGAGTTAGATGATGAACAGGTTGCAGAAATCATATCAAACTTACCACAAGAAATAGCAATAAGTTTGACAGAGAGATTAAGGGAATAGCATTCCTTTAATATAAATAAAAATAATCAAACAAAGGAGGTGAATAAAATAAATGCTATAGCAGTTAAACTATTGTCAGGCCAGCTAGAAACTGGCAGAACAGATTCAAAAAACATTAAATCAAGTAATGAATTTAAAGAAAAAATAGCAGAAATCCTCAAACTAAACAATAACAAATTAAACTTAGAAAAAGAACAAGAAATCAGCTTAGAAGAACTAATAGATCAGATTGAACAAATTCTTAAAAAAGCAGAGCTTAGTCTAGATAATATAAACAAAATAATAATTAATAAAACAAATCAAGATAATAAAAACTCAAAGTTATCTTTACTAAAAAGTAATAAAGATGAAAAGAGATTTGATCTAGTATTAAATATTCCAAAAGATAAAGTGAATGGAATGGATAACAATAAAAACTTAATTTTAACAATTACTTCAAATATCAATACTGATTTAAAAGCTGATAAAAATGAAATAAAAGAAAATACAGAAAAATTAACATCTAATCATAATAAGACAAATAACCCTAAAACCAAAAATGAATCTGTTGAGAAATTATTTAAAAAGGCAATTGAACTGCTGGAGAAAAATGAAGCTAGGTTAAAACAAAATAAATCAATCCAATCAACCAATAGAACTAATACTAAAGACAATATTGATTTAGAGATCATGTCTGATTTTAAGTTATCTAAAAAAGATAAAAAAACGATGCAAAAAATAGTGAATAATCTAAAACAACTTAAAACTAAACTAACAGAAAGCAAATTTAATATAGTAAAAAAAGAGATAAAAAATATAATAAAAAGTACTGATTTTAAAGAAAACAACAACAAATCTGAATTAGTACAAAAACTAATTAACAAAATAAAAACAAATTCTAATAATAAATCCTTTACAAAAGATGTAATTAGGAGAGTAATAACAGATTTAAAAAATATTTCTAGTGAGCAGAATAATAAATCTAACAAAATAATTAATAAAAGTGAAATAAAAAATCATGAAAGCAATAAAACTCAAGATAATCAAGATAATATAAAAAAATCTAATGTTAATTCAAAAAGAGATATAAAAATCAAAACTACAAATACTAATAATAAAGATATAAATATAAAAGCTGATAAAGTAAAGGAAACATCAAAACAGAAAACTAAAACCCGATCAAAGCAAAAAGTAGTCAAAGTTGATATAGATAACTTGAAAAACACTTCTCAACTAAAAAAAGATAATAAACTAAAGAAAAAAATTACATTTAATAATTTGGAGATAAAGTACGAAGATAATAATAAGAGCAAGTATAAAAAGATTAACAATCTTAAATTCTTAAATGATAAATCCAAAAACAATCTAAAAGATAATCTAACAAACTATAAAAGTATTGATTTAACAACCAGCAAGGCAACAGATCAAACAACAAGTAATAAGTTTAATCAACTTATACAAGAAAACAATATATTAAAACAAATTGATGATAAGCTCAACATGAAATCATTAACAAATAAAAACCAGATTGAAATAAAACTTAAACCTGAAGCACTAGGTAAAATAAAAATTGAGCTTTCGGTTAAATCAAATAAATTAGTTGGGAAAGTCATAGTAGAAAACACTAATATACAGAACTTTCTAGAAAACAATATACAGGAGTTAAAAAACACTCTAATATCTAAAGGACTACAGGTTGATAAATTTAGTATTGAATCTGAAAGTAAAAACCTCAGTGATAATCGAGGTAATCAGAATCAAAATCCTAGTTTTCAGCAGTTTGATGAAAGACAACAGAACAGAAAGAATAATCAAGGGCATAATAAAAACCATATATTCAACTATATAAACCAAGATGAAGTTAGTAATGAACAACTAAACCAGTTTGAACAATCTAACTGGACAAACAATCATTCATATCGAAGTGGTTTTGAATATTTTGCCTAAAAAGAAAGGAGCTGTAATATGGCTATAGAAGCAGCTGGTTCAACAACAAATACAGATGTAAATAATGTGTCTAATCAAGTAAAAAAAGAACTTGATAAAGATGCCTTTTTCAAACTACTAATCACTCAACTTCAAAACCAGGATCCTTTAAAACCGATGGAAGATAAGGAATTCATAGCTCAAATGGCACAGTTTAGTTCATTGGAACAGATGAACAATATGAACCAAAATATCAAACAACTAATCGATGTTCAAAAAGTTAATCAAAATAGTTCTTTAATCGGGAAAACGGTTGAAAAAGAGATTGTAGAAGATGATGTAGCAAACTTAATTAAAGGGAAAGTTGAAAAGGTAAGCTTTGAGGATGGCAAAACATATGCTCATTTAAGTAATGAGAACAATGATAAGATTAATGTTGATGATATTACTGCCATTTATTAAAAGTAAAAGGGGAGTAAGGTGAGGAAAATGAAAATAGATAACCGCCTAATAATAAATAGGCCGATTAAACCAAATAAACAAGTAGATAATAGAAACAATAAAGTAGATAAAAGCAGTACTCCTTTCAAGAAAGTGTTTCAAGAAAAGATAAAAAGTTCAAAGATAGAATTTTCTAAACACGCCAAAGAAAGATTACAAGCTAGAAACATTAATTTAAGCAAAGCTAAAATGGAAAGACTTCAAAAAGGAGTCCAAAAAGCAGAAACAAAAGGAGCAAGAGACTCACTTATCTTAGTCGATGATGTAGCATATATTGTTAGTGTTAAAAATAATACTGTAGTTACTGCAATTGACGGAGAAAATATGAAAGAAAAAGTATTTACTAATATCGATTCAACGGTATTAATGTAATCCAAAAATATAAGCTGGTTGATGGCAGGACCCTTTACGGGAGCCACAAAGTACTAACTGACAGAGGTACTTTGCCAGCGTAGAGGAGAGATGATTAATAAATGATAAGATCTATGTACTCAGGTGTATCAGGTTTAAAAGTACACCAAAATCAAATGGATGTTATTGGTAACAATATATCAAATGTAAACACAACAGGATTTAAAGGAAGTAGAGTAACATTTAAAGAGATGTTAAACCAAACCTTAAGTGGTGCTTCTTCTCCACAGGAAGGTCGTGGAGGTACAAACCCTAAACAAATTGGTTTAGGTGTGCAGTTAGGAAGTATAGATACAAATATGGGACAAGGAAGTTTACAGTCAACTGGAAAGATGACTGATATGGCTATCCAGGGTAATGGTTTCTTTATTGTAAATGATGGAAGTCAAAACTACTATACAAGAGCTGGCAATATTGACTTTGATGAAGAAGGATATCTTGTAAATACTGCAAATGGAAATAGAGTTCAAGGTTGGACAGCTGATGAGAATGGAGAATTTGGTGGATTAACTGTAGATAATATGGGAGATATTGACTTTGATCAGACAATGGATGCCAATGCTACGGAGAATATAACTACTGATGGGAATCTAGATGCAAGTATGAATACTGGTGAAAGTACGATAATTACAACAAGTGTGTTTGATTCTCTAGGTTATGAACATGATGTGAATATAGAGTTAGAAAAGACTGGTGATACTAGTTGGGAATTAACAGATGAAACTTATATAAATATTGGGGATACAAATATTAATCCTAGCAATACAGGAGATTTCTCGCATAGTATTACTTTTGATAGTGATGGTATTATAACTGGTGGTCAAAATTTAGATATAGACTTTAATCCTGGAACTGGAGCTAGCACACAAACTGTTAGTTTGGATTTCTCAAGATTATCTCAGTTTGCAGGAGATTCAACTGCAGATGTAAGAACAGTTGATGGGTATGGTGAAGGAGAATTAAAAGACTTTACAATGAACGATGAAGGAGTTATCATAGGTTCCTATGATAATGGATATAATAAGGATTTAGCACGTATTGGACTTGCTAACTTTGCAAATCCAGCAGGACTTCAAAAGTCTGGAGATACAATGTTTAATGTTTCAAATAATTCTGGAGATCCACAGGTTGGAGCTGCAGGTGTTGGTGGTAGAGGAACAATATCATCAGGTACACTTGAAATGTCTAATGTAGACTTAGCTGAACAGTTTACAAAGATGATCACCTCTCAAAGAGGATTTCAAGCTAACTCAAAGATGATTACCACCTCTGATGAAATGCTACAGGGCTTAGTTAATATGAAAAGGTAGATAAATATAAGTGGGGCCTTCAATGGGCCCCACCCCACTATTAAAACCATGAGGTGGTTAGATGATTAAACTTACTAGATTAAATGAGGAAGAAATTGTTGTAAATGCTAATTTAATTGAGATAGTTAAATCCACCCCAGATACAATAATTAAATTAACAACAAATAAGAATATATTGGTCAAAGAATCAGTGGATGAAGTTATTGAAAAAGTTATTGAATATAAGAGAAAAGTTTTTAATGGTTTAACGTTGGATGAGGAGTGAAAATGATGAATTTAAGTACAGTTATAGGTATAACTTTAGGAATAGTATTAGTAGTGGGAGCAATCTTTTTAGGCGGTAATGCTATAATATTTTTAAGCCTGCAGTCTATAATGATTGTTTTAGGTGGTACAATTGCGGGTACTTTTGTAAGTTTCTCGCTATCTGATTTAAAGAAAATACCATCACTTCTTAAAATTTGTTTCACAAATAATACCATTGATTCTGATAGTATTATTGAAGTACTTGTTGAATTAGCTCAAAAGGCTCGAAGAGAAGGGCTACTAACATTAGAACAGGATATTCAAGAGATAGATGATCCCTTCTTAGAGAAAGGTGTCCAACTAGTTGTAGACGGTACTGAACCAGAACTAGTTAAAGATATTATGGAGACCAAGCTAGCTTATATGGAAAACAGACACTCAAATGGAAAAAGTATTTTTGCCAAGATGGGAGCATTGTCTCCTGCCTTTGGTATGATAGGTACTTTAATTGGATTAATACAGATGTTAAGTCAGTTAGATGATCCAAGTCAACTAGGTTCCGGTATGGCGGTTGCATTGATAACAACACTATATGGTGCTTTCTTAGCTAACCTATTTTTCATACCACTATCTAATAAATTAAAAATAAAAAGTCAGGAAGAAGTATTGATTAGAGAGTTAATGATTGAAGGAATTTTATCAATACAAGCTGGTGAAAATCCAAGAATTATTGAAGAAAAACTAAAGGCTTTCTTATCTGAAGAAGCTAAACCAGCTGAAAATGAAGAAGAACAAGTAGATACCGGTAGAGTGGTGGGTGAAAATGCCTAGAAGAAAAAGAAGTGATAATGAAGAAGAAAATAGTGGTTCTCCAGCATGGATGACAACTTTTGGAGATTTAATGACCCTACTTTTAGTATTCTTTGTATTACTATATTCATTTTCGGTAATGGATTTACAGAAGTTTCAGGGTTTTATGTCAGCTTTACAAAACCAGTTAGGGGTTATGGATGGTGGTAAAACCATCAGCCAAAGTCAGGTTATGGAGCAGGGCATGAGAGGTGAGCATTTCAATCCTTCTCGAATAAATTTAAAACGGGTTATGAAGAACATGCAGGGCTTTATAGCTGAAAATGACCTAGAAGATAAAGTCCATGTTGAGATGACAGACCGTGGTCTTGTTATAAGAATGACTGGAGAAATCCTATATGATTTAGGAGAAGCTGTAATAAAACCACAGGGTAAAGAAGTATTAGATGAAATAGGTGTAAATATTCAAGGGATTACAAATAATGTTAAAGTAGATGGTCATACAGATAACCTTCCAATTAACAACAGTGAATATCCTTCAAATTGGGAGTTATCAACTGCAAGAGCTGTAAGAGTTATTAAATACTTTATAGAAAATATGAATATTACTCCAAGTCGTTTGTCAGCTGCTGGTTATTCGATGTATAGACCTTTAAGAGAAAATACTAACCCTAATAATAGGGCTATAAATAGAAGAGTTGAAGTGGTAATCTTAGATATTACTTTAGACCAAGAAACAGGGAGTGGATAAATTTTGGCAGAAAATGAAGAAAAAAATGGTGGATTGATGAAATTAATCATAATAGCTGTTTCAATTGTTGTGATTTTATCTATAATTGGGTTTGTTATGGTTAGATTTATTAATCCAGCAAGTGAAAATGGAGAAGTTGCTAATCAGCAGGTAGAACAGAGTAGAGAATTAGGACCTACATATCAAATGGGTGAATTTACAGTTAACTTTGCTGAGGCAAATAACTTTCAATTTTTAAAGGCAAGTATTGTGTTTGAAGTAAGTCATGATAAATTGACTGAGGAGTTAAATAAACGAAAACCACAGTTGAGAGATTTAATTATATCAGTTTTAAGATCACAGTCACCAGAGGATATAAAATCTCCTTCAACACAAGGAATTAAAGATGAGATTAAAAATGAAGTAAATAATAATCTAAATACCGGAGAAATTAAAAATGTATGGTTTACTCAATTAGTTATTCAGTAAGGAGGATATATAATGGCAGATTCTGAAGTACTAAATCAAAATGAAATAGATTCGCTCTTATCTGCCTTAGATTCTGGTAATGTAGATGTAGATGAGATGAAAGAGCAAAAAGAACAGGATAAAGTTAAAAAGTATGATTTTCGCAGACCGAATAAGCTTTCAAAGGAACAGATGCGTACTTTACAGATGATTCATGAAAACTTTGCTCGATTGTTAACTACTACATTATCTACTAGATTACGGAGTATGGTAAGTTTTGAGGTTGCTTCTATTGAACAGCTTTCTTATCAGGAATTTATAAGATCTTTAACTGAACCGACAATTATCGGCATTTCTGAACTTCAGCCTCTAGATGGCCAGTTTATATTTGAAATAAATCCAGAAGTTGGGTTTACTATTATAGATCGACTGTTTGGTGGTTTAGGAGAACCAATTGATAAAATCAGGTCTTTTACTGATATAGAACAGGTAGTATTAAAAAAAGCGATTAACTGGATATTACAGAACTTTACAGAAGCCTGGGAGAACTTGATTGAAATAAATCCTAAATTAAGGGAACTTGAATCAAATCCTCAGTTCACTCAAATTGTTCCTGATAATGATATGACAATCATAATAACACTTTCAACAAATGTTGCTGATAGTGAAGGTTTGGTTAATATATGTATTCCATATATGATGTTAGAACCAATTGTTTCACATTTGAACGCTCAACATTGGTTTTCGAGTACACGTAAAGAGCAAACTAGTGAACATATAGATAAATTAAAGGAACGAGTAAAAAAAGCTAAGATAGACCTTTATGCTGAACTTGGTGGTACTGAATTAAGTGTAGAAGATATTTTATATCTAAAAAAAGGTGATATAGTAAAACTTAACAAAAAGGTAGATGAACCAATAGATGTTAGGGTGGGAAAGATGAAAAAGTTCAAAGCAATACCTGGTAATTTTAATAGACATCATGCTCTTAAAATAGTTGGAGTAGAAAATGAAGTTGTGGAGGAGGAAGGTGATTTAGATGAGTAACGGTAGTTCCTTATCACAAGAAGAAATTGATTCGTTAATTAATTCAGGTGATGATAATGAAAATAGTGAAGGACAATTAACAGATGATCAGATAGATGTTATTGGTGAAATTGGGAATATAGCAATGGGTTCAGCGGCAACAGCACTTTTTACGCTTCTTAATAAAAAGGTAGATATTACAGCACCAACTGTTGAAATAAGTTCATTTAAAAAAGTAGTTGCAGAATATACAGAGCCATTTGTCCTTGTTAAGGTTGAATACGTTGAGGGTTTAGAAGGATTAAACCTTTTGATTTTAGATTCAAAAGATGCTGCAATAATTGCAGATTTAATGATGGGTGGTAGTGGTGAAAACATAGAGGCAGATGCAAAGTTAGATGAAATTCATCTAAGTGCAGTTGGAGAAGCAATGAATCAGATGATGGGTTCATCTTCAACATCTATATCAAATATTATTGATAAGGTTGTTAATATATCACCACCAGAGCCAATCTTTGATGTTGATACAGATGAATTTGAGAATGATTATTTTGATAAAGAAGATCCTTTAGTTACGACATCTTTCGATCTAAAGATTGGTAACTTAATTGATAGTAAGTTTAAGCAGTTAGCTCCACTTAAATTTACAAAAAAATTAATCAAGACATTACAGGAAAACAATGAAGGTTTAACTGCAAAATCTGATAACTCAATGCAATCTAGTATTTCAGCTGAAGTTGCTGATAAAAGTACAAAAGAAAAAAAAGAACAAAAAGAAGAAAAAAAGGTTAAACAAACAACGGCAAAATCAAGTTCCAGTAAGCAGTTAAAAAGTTCTGATAAGGTAGATGTACAGGAAGCTCAGTTTCCTGAATTTGGAGAAAAAGAAGAACAGACTTTACCACAGAATATGGAACTTCTAAAAGATGTTCCTTTAACAGTTACTGTACGTTTAGGGAAGTCAAAAATGACAATTAGTGAAGTATTAGATCTTGGTGAAGGATCTATTATAGAGTTGGACAAGTTAGCCGGTGAATTAGTTGATTTGTATGTTAATGGAAAATTAATTGCAAAAGGTGAAGTTGTTGTTATAGATGAAAGCTTTGGATTCAGAGTAAAAGATATTATAAGTCCAGCTGAACGGATTAGTGAGATTTAAAGACCTTATTATATTAAGGAGACAAAAATGAACTACACTTTTGAAATACTAAAAATAGGTTTTTATCTAATATTAATTGTTGGAGTAATCTATTTTTTAGCAATGTTTATTAAAAAAAATATTACCAAAGTCCAGTCTGGAAGCCATTTAAAAGTGATCGATAGAATTTATATGGGGACTAAAATAGGTTTATTATTAGTTGAAGTAAATGATGAAATAATACTGATTAGTCAGACCGAAAATTCTATTGAAAAGCTCGATAAGTGGAACAAAGATGATTTTGATATAGACTTTGATCAAATTGAAAATAACACATCGGATAATACAGAAAAATTCAAAGATTTTTTTATGAAGTACTTAGGGAGGAACGATAGTGATTCAGAATAATAGATACCTACTTGTATTAATATTAACATTAATAGTAGTTTTTAGTTTTAGTATTAATATAGGTGCTCAGGAATTTAATATACCTGATATTAATTTAGATATATCATCTCCCAATCAAGAAGGTGGAGGTAGTGACCTTGTTTTATCTTTAAGGATTCTAGCTTTGCTAACAGTGCTTTCATTAGCACCAGCAATTGTTATAATGGTTACATCTTTTACACGGATTATTATAGTTTTTTCTATAATGAAACAGGCTCTATCGATCAGAAATATGCCACCGAATCAGGTTTTAATTGGCCTTGCAATCTTTTTAACTATTTTTATCATGGCACCGGTCTGGCAAGCTGTAAATACAGATGCTTTACAACCTTATTTAGGCCAGGAAATAAGTATTGACCAAGCATATGATAATACGGCAGAACCATTAAGAGATTTCATGTTTGAACAGACTGATGAAAATTCATTAGCATTATTTGTTAATATGGCTGAGATAGAAAGACCGAATAATCAGGATGATATACCACTTTATGTATTAGTTCCTGCATTTATTACAAATGAGATAAAGATTGCATTTCAAATTGGTTTTTTGATTTACATACCGTTTTTGATGATAGATATGATTGTAGCAAGTATACTGATGTCAATGGGTATGATGATGTTACCACCGGTAATAATATCGTTACCGTTTAAAATATTACTGTTTGTATTAGTTGACGGATGGCATTTAATCATTAATTCATTAGTACAGACCTTTTAAAGGAGAGAAAATAAGTGGACCAAAGTATAGTTATTGATATTGGAAGAAGAGCATTATATGTGGTTTTAAAAGTGATTGCACCTGTTTTAGGAGCAGGTTTAATTACCGGATTATTTGTTGCAATTTTGCAGGCGACTACTCAAATACAGGAACAAACTTTAGCTTTTGTTCCAAAGATATTTGCAGTTTTAGCTTCAATAGCAGTCTTTGGACCCTGGATATTAAATACTGTCATTGATTTTGTAAATGAACTGTTTCAAAGTATCCCCTTATATATATGATAGGATGAATTTAAATGGCTGAAGAGTTACTTATGACAGATTTAATATATTTATTCTTTTTAATAATGGCTCGTTATATGGGATTGTTTTTAATAACACCTATATTTAGCAGTAGGATTATTCAAAACCGAGTAAAGATTATGTTATCTTTTTTGATGGCTGTAATAACATTTATGTTGATTTATCCAACTGCCTCAATAAGTGCTCCAGCAACTGATCTGGGTATTATACTATATTTAATAAAAGAGCTATCGGTTGGAGTTTTTATGGGCTTTGTAATCTATATATTTTTCTCAGCTATTCAACTTGCCGGTCAGTTTATTGATTTAAGAATGGGTTTTAGAATTGGTAATGTGGTTGATCCCTTAAGTGGAGCAACTTCTCCAATTATCGGTCAGTTTCTTAATATATTTACTGTACTTGTATTTTTTTCATTAAACGGTCATTTGATAATAATAGGGAGTTTAAATAGATCCTTTGATATTATCCCATTAGGTCAGATTAATCTATCGAACAATTTATGGCAGTTTCTTTTTCGAAGAGCAGCAGACTTGTTTCTGATGGGATTTAAAATAGCTCTTCCAATAATGGGAACACTGTTTATAGTTGATGTTTTATTAGGGTTTCTGGCAAGGGCAGTACCACAGATGAATATATTTATTGTTGGACTACCTTTAAAGATTTTTATCGGATTTGTATTACTTGTATTATCTTTTCAAATATTAATATATCATTTTTCAGATATACTAAACACTAGTTTTAATGAAATCATTCATATTATTAATTTGATTAGTCCGGGTTAACTTAATGGAGAGGAATAGAAAATGGCAGATAATTCAACAGGTCAAAAAACTGAGGAACCAACACCGAAGCGGAAACGGGAAGCAAGAGAAAAAGGTCAGGTTGCAAAAAGTCAGGAATTAAATCAAGCTTTTACACTTTTAAGCAGTTTTTTTGTACTCTATGTTTTGTTTTCCGGTATGCTAGAGTCGTTGATGAATAAGGTAACCCAGCTTTTAACATTTAGCAGTATTGAACCAATTACAAAGGCTGGTGGTTATGAAATACTAATGGAAAGTATTTATTATGTAGCTTCTTTAGTAGCACCTGTAATGATAGCAGCTGCAGTTATGGGAATTATTATTAATTTCAGTCAGGTTGGTCCTTTGTTTACAGGAGAAAGTATGAAACCCAAAGTAGAAAACATAGATATAATAAAAGGGTTTAAAAAAATATTTTCTCTAAAGAGTTTTGTGGAAATGATAAAAGCAGTACTGAAAATAATAATAATCTCTGTAATAGCCTATATTTTCATTAGAAATTCTATTATGGAATTAGTTTCTATGACAGAGATGGGTCTAAATGCCTCATTGGTTTTGATAGGACAGACAATCTTTAAAACAGCAATAGCTATTATAATCTTTTTAGTTACTGTTGGGATTTTCGACTTTGCCTATCAAAAATGGGAACATAATAAGAGTCTTAAAATGACTAAATATGAGGTAAAACAGGAAAGAAAAGAAATGGAAGGTGACCCACAACTTAAACAGAAACGAAAAGAAAAACAGCGTCAGATGAGTTTAAACAGAATGATGACTGCAATGGAAGAAGCTGATGTAGTTGTTACTAACCCGACTCATATTGCAGTAGCGCTTCAGTTTAATATCGAAGATATGGAAGCACCAAAGGTAGTTGCAAAGGGAGAAGGTTATGTAGCATTAAAGATTAAAGAAAAGGCTAAAAAGCTTGATATAGAAATTGTTGAGAATAAACCACTTGCAAGGTCATTGAACAAGATGAGTGAAATCGGAGACTTTATTCCTGAAGATCTTTATGAAGCAGTTGCTGAAATATTAGCTTATGTTTACAAAAAAGAAAACAGATATTAAAAATAAAGATATAGATTAGTTGGAGGTTTTAGTTAAATGCCGTCAGTTTCGGGCAGTAATACATTAAATAGAATATTTAATAATATAGATGTATTATTTGCATTTGCAGTAGTAGGTATAGTAATAATGTTTATTATACCGATGCCAACCATTCTCATGGACTTACTGCTTACAGCAAATATCACATTTTCAATGTTAATAATACTGGTAAGTATTTATATAAATGAACCATTACAGGTTTCTGTATTCCCCTCATTATTACTTTTTGCAACTTTGTTTAGACTGGGACTTAATGTGTCAACTACCCGTCTAATATTAGGACAGGGTTATGCTGGTGAAATCATAACAAGTTTTGGTAACTTTGTTGTTGGTGGTAACTATGTAGTTGGATTTATTATCTTTTTAATCCTTGTAATTATCCAGTATGTAGTAATAACAAAAGGTGCAGAAAGAGTAGCAGAAGTTGCAGCCAGGTTTACCTTGGATGCAATGCCTGGTAAACAGATGAGTATTGATGCAGACTTAAATGCGGGAATTATTGATGAATTTGAAGCACAAGAACAGAGAAAAAAGATCAGACAGGAAGCCGACTTTTATGGTGCTATGGATGGTGCCAGTAAGTTTGTTAAAGGTGATGCAATAGCCGGTATAATCATTACTGTTATAAATATAATCGGTGGTTTAATAATCGGTATGGCTCAGCAGGGACTAAGTTTTGGAGAAGCTGCTCAAACCTATACTTTACTTACAGTTGGTGATGGTTTGGTATCACAGATACCTGCGCTCTTAATTTCAACAGCAACTGGTATGATTGTAACTAGGGCTGCATCAGAGAAAAATATGGGGCAGGAAGTATCAAGTCAGTTAATGAGTCAACCAAAAGCAATGTATATTGCAAGTGTTGTATTATTTATTCTCGGATTAATGCCGGGACTTCCAACAGTACCATTTATAGTAATGGCCTTATTAATCGGTGGACTTGGTTTGACCTTAAGAAGAACTGTAAAAGAAAGCACAGAAGAAGTAGAAAAAAAACAAGAACCCTCAAGACAGGAAGTTCAGCAGGCTAAAGAAGCTGAGATTAAAAATATTATTAAAGTTGATCAACTTGAGGTTGAAGTTGGATATAACTTGATCTCATATGTACTACCTGACCAAGGTGGTGACTTTCTTGATCGAGTTTCAATGATAAGAAAACAGATGGCAATAGAGTTGGGTATAATAATACCTCCGGTTCGAATACTTGATAACTTACAACTTGAGCCCAACATATATAGAATCAAATTAAAAGGTGTAGAAATTAGCAGATACAAGATATTGCCAGAACATTTTCTAGCAATGGATTCAGGGATGACAACAGAAGATATTGATGGTATAGATACAAAGGAACCTGCTTTTGGAACTCCTGCAATTTGGATAAATGAAAGTAAAAAAGAAAAAGCAGAACTTGCTAACTATACAATTGTAGATCCTCCTTCAGTTATGGCAACTCATTTAACTGAAGTAATCAAAGAACATGCACATGAACTTCTGGGAAGACAGGAAGTAAAAGAGTTAATCGATAACATAAAAGATGAAAATTCTGCTGTTGTTGATGAACTACTACCCGATTTATTATCCCTAGGAGAAATTCAAAAGGTATTACAGAATTTACTCTGGGAAAATATACCGGTAAACAATCTGGTTACTATTTTAGAAACACTAGCTGATTTTGCTACTTCAACTAAAAATATTGATCTCTTAACTGAGTATGTAAGACAGGGTTTATCAAGACAGATCACAAATCAGTATACTAATGATGATAATGAATTATATACAATTACTTTAGATCCACAGTTAGAAGAAAGTTTAGGTCAAAATGTTGAACAGTCTGATCAGGGCAACTATCTTGCTGTTGAACCACAACAAGCACAGCAGTTAATAGAAGCAGTATCACAAGAAGCTCAAAAACTATTGCAACAGGGGAAAGATCCAATCTTAGTTACTTCCCCAATGATAAGAAGACCGCTAAAAGAACTTACAAGCAGATCATTTTCACAGTTAATCGTATTATCTTTTAGTGAACTTTCACCTGATGTAAATTTACAAGTATTAGGGACGGTGACTAATTAAATGAGAGTTAAAAAATATGTCGGAGACAATATCCAGGACATAATTTTTAGGGTAAAAGTTGATCTGGGTTCAGATGCAATAATATTAGATACTAGAAAGTTCAAACAAGGCGGATTTTTAGGGCTTTTTACCAAAGAAAAGGTAGAAGTACTGGCCGGATTAGAAGAAAATAAAGCTCAGGAAGATAAAACCAAAGAAGAAATAGATAATCTAAAAGAGATGATACAAGATCTAAATAATAATGTTAATCAAAATGTAACAAATTCAAATATTCCAAAGGTTTTAAAGAGCTTTCAAAGTCATTTAAAAAAACACAATGTTAAAGATGAATATATTGTAGAAATATTAAATGACATAAATACTGATGAAGAACTTGATAAATCAAACTTAAAAGTAAAAATAAAAAATTACTTAATCGATATAATAGGAAAACCAGAACTAATAGAAACAACAAACAAACCCAAAACAATAACATTTATCGGTCCAACCGGAATTGGAAAGACAACCACAATTGCTAAAATTGCAGCTGAGTTTGCAATTAAAAAAGATAAAAGGGTATGTTTGATTACTGCTGACACTTATCGTATAGCAGCTGTACAACAGCTTAGAACATACAGTGATATCATAAATATTCCGCTCAAAGTAGTTTATGATGGTAGTGAATTTATCAAAGCAGTTGAAGAATTTAAAAATGAAGCTGATTTAATATTAGTAGATACGCCCGGTCGTAACTGGAAAAACAAATGGGAGTTAGGTCAACTAAATGAATTTGCTAAACAAAGCATTGTAGATGAGACACATCTGATGTTGAGTCTAAATATGGACAGTAAAGATTTAAATTATGCAGTTCAGAACTTCAGTAGATTAAATCCAGATAAGTTTCTCTTAACAAAATTAGATGAGACTTCATCATATGGAGACATCATTAACTTAAAACAAGAATATGATATTCCATTTTCATATATAACATTTGGCCAGGATGTTCCTGAAGATATTGATAAAGCAGATCCTGAAATACTATATAACTACTTAATGGGTGATTTCGATGAATAACCAAGCTTCAAAGCTCAAAGAATTTATGGCAAATAATGATATAAAGGATATTGACAATAAAGGAAATGACAGTAATAAAAAGAAAAGCAGAATTATTGCTGTGGCAAGTGGTAAAGGTGGGGTGGGAAAATCAACCTTAACTGTTAATCTTGCATTAGCAATCCGTGAATTAGAAAATAAGGTATTTTTAATTGATAGTGATATTGGGATGGCTAATATAGATGTACTATTAGGTCTTAAATCTCAGTATGATTTAAACCATGTTTTAAATGGACAGTGTACTTTAAAAAAAGCAGTTGAAACAGGTCCTTATGGATTAGATGTACTTTCCGGGATTTCTGGAATAGACGATATTATAAATATAAGTAATGAAAACATAAAAAAACTTCTTAATGGATTAGATGAAATTGAAGATGATTATGATGTAATTCTATTAGATACAGGAGCAGGAGCAAGTCAGACTGTAATTAACTTTGCTACTGCAGCAGATGAAATACTGATTGTATTGACTCCTGAACCCACATCAATAATGGATTCCTATAGTTTAATCAAACTACTTAGCAGTAAGAACTATCAAGGGAAATTACACTTAGTAGTTAATAAAGTTGATTCCCAAAAAGAAGCAGAGAGTATTATAAATAGATTTTTAACTACTGCACGCAAGTATTTAAAGTTAGATATAGAGTTAGTGGGTATAATACCAAATGATACACATATCTCTAAATCCGTTAAAAAACAGCATCCAGTATTTAAACTTTATCCTAATCTTAAAGTAAATGATAACTTTATGGAAATAGCTTCTAACCTCTTGGGTAAAGAACTTGATTTACCAAGTAGAGGTATCAAGAACTTTTTCTATAAACTTATAGGTCAGATATCCCCGGGGAGGTAGAGCCAATGACCAATCCAGACAAGCTTTTAAGTATAAACCAAAATATCGAACTAGTAGTCAAAGAGGGTCAATTTGAGGGAAGTTATAATTCTAAAGTGGCAGATATAGTTGATGATGAGATATTTATTATGTCCATCTACAAAAGAGAAGAATTAATTCCTTTAAGAGAAGGTATAAAAGTTGATGTGCTTTATGAAGGAGATAGCGCATTTTACTCTCTTACATCAGAAATTACAGGCAGAAAAAAAGAACCTCTTCCGATGTTAAGTATTAAGCTAACTGACAATATTGAGAGAATACAGAGAAGAAGTTTTTTTAGGGTACAGATTAACAAAAAGATTCAATACATATCATTAAAAGAACAACGTAAAAAAGAAACTCAACCTGAATTCAAGGAAACCACAGCTATAGATTTAAGTGGTGGTGGGCTTTTAATGGTTTTAAAAGATGAATTTAAAGTTAATGATAGACTATTATTTAAATTAGATATTGAAGATTTTGATAAGTTAGTTGAGGGTAAAATAGTTAGGATAAAGTATAATAAAGATGGATATAGTAAAACAGCGGGGATTGAATTTGTTGATATTAACAGGAAAGATCGAGATGCAATAATATCATATTTATTTAACTACCAGAGAAAACTTCGAAGGCGTGGCATGATATAGATGAAGTTAAAGCTGATCGGTTCCTTGTTTGTGGCACTCATATTTTATCTAATTACTATACTGATCAACCTATTTCAATTTAACCCTTTACCAGAGGTTTTTAGATCAGGTTTAAAAATTTCTATTACAGCTTTTATATTTACATTAATATTAAGCTTTGTATTAGAATTTTTTGAGGATGATAGCAAAGAAAATATAGTTAATAACAAAGAAAATAAAAAACAAGAAGGTAAACAACCTAAAGGTAAAGTAAGTGAAAAATATAAAAATAATGATAAAAACAGTTCTAAGCAAAGTACAATGAATAATCAAAGTAGTGAAAATAATATTGATAACAACAATAATGTAAATAAAAAAAGGGAAGAAGAGTTTAATGAAATAAAACCACCTGTTATAGAGTATGAAGAAAAATAATTTATTAAGAATGAGGTAGGTAGTTAATGCTATCAAATAAGAAGCTGTGGCAGCGTTATAAAAAACAAAATGATCAAGATACCCGTAATCAGCTGATATTAGAATACTTAGACCTTGTAAAATATCAAGCTGGAAGAGTAAAAACTCAATTACCAGATAGAATTGAACTTGAGGATCTAGAAAGTTATGGAGTAATCGGATTAATTGACGCTATTGAAAAGTTTGAACCAGAACGCGGCTATAAGTTTAACAGTTATGCTCAAAAAAGAATTAAAGGTGAAATCATTGATCAATTACGTAAATTAGACTGGTTACCCCATTCCATACGACAGAAGGCAAAAATAATAAAAAGTGTAAGCCAAGAATTGGAAAACAAATTAAATAGAAAACCGACAGTTGATGAAATTACTGCTAAGGTTGATTTTTCAAAAAGTGTAATCAAAAAAGTACTAAAGAAATTAGAAGAATCACAGTGGGTATCAATTTATTCAGAATTAAACGGAAGATCATTAATTGATTGGCTGCCAAGTAGTAAATCCGATAAACCGGAAATAGTTTTAGACAAAAAACATGCTACAAATGTATTAAAAAATGCAATAGAGAATTTAAATGAAAGACAAAAATTAGTGGTTTCACTTATCTATTACGAAGAGTTAACCCAAAAAGAAATTGCAAAAATAATGGATCTAACACCTGCTAGAATATCTCAAATTCATAAAAAGTCAGTATACAGATTAAGAGGATACTTATCAAGGAAAAAGCAGGATTTTAAATAATTAGGGAAGGGTGACTTATATTTGGAATCTTTATTTATCGAGGCCACAAATAAAGAAAAAGCAGCTCAAAAAGCTTTGAAACAGTTATCTGATCAAATGGACTTAACAATTAATGATTTATTAGTTGAAGAAGAAAAAAATGTATTTTCAATGCTTAAAAGCAAAAAAAAGTATAGGGTAAGTATTCAAAAACAAAAAAAATTAAACATTAGTTTATTAAAAGATGTATTTGAGATAAATAAGTTGTTAAATCTAGAGTTCAGTGAGGTAGTTGAATATAATTTCAGTGATTATGAAGAAAGAATTGATGCTGAACTACACATTAAAAAATCAGATGATAAAATGAAGGCTTATGTTGATTATATTCCTTCTCAGGGTTGTGGAACTGATTTTGATGCTCAAAAACTTATAAACAAGTTAAAAGAAGAAAATGTAGTCTATGGAATTAAAAAAGATAGTATTAATGAGATTATAAAGAGCAATACAGTAATAGAAGATCTTCTTATTGCCGAAGGTAAAGAACCCAAACCCGGAACAGATGGAGAATTAAATTTTCATTTTGAATATGAAAGTAAACATGTCGGTTCATTTCGGGAAGATGGAAGTATGGACTTTCACGATTTAGATATTGTAAACAATGTAACTAAAGGAGAAAAACTTGTATCTAAAAAAGAGGCAGTTCCTGGTGAAGCTGGCAGAAACGTTGCAGGAGCTGAAATCAGTCCAAAACAACCAAAGGATCCTTCCTTACCAAAAGGTGAAAACACAAAAATAAATGAGGACAATGTATTAACTTCAACAGCTGTAGGGCATGTTTCATATAATAATGATAAGGTTAATGTCCAAAAAGTATATAAGGTTAAAGGTGATGTGGATTTTAACACCGGTAATATTGATTTTCTGGGAAATGTTTTTATAGAAGGAAATATTACTGAAGGCTTTGAAGTAAAGGCTAAAGGAGAAATACATGTTAGAGGTAATGTTGAAGCATCACATCTCAAAAGTGATGGAGATATAATAATAAACAAGAATTTTATTGGCAAAAGCAAAGGTGAAATTGAATGTGGTGGTGATCTTAAAGCAAAGTCTATTCAAAACGGTATAGTATCTTGCAAGGGAGATATTTACATAAAAGACGCTATAATGCACAGTAAAATTCATGCTGCAGGCAAAATAGAACTTACTGGTCATAAAGGACTAATTGTTGGAGGAGAAGTTAGAGCCACCAAAGAGATAAATGCTAACTTAATAGGATCAAGCTTGGCCACAAAGACAATTGTATCTACTGGATTAGATCCTAAAACAAGAGATAAACACCATAATGCACAAGAAGAACTTACAGAAAGTAAATCTAATCTTGAAAAAACAGAAAAAGCCATTAAAATACTTGGACAGATAAAAGAACAAAGAGGTAATTTACCAGAAGAAAAAGCTCAAATGTTAAAAAGATTAGTTAACACAAGAGAAGATTTAATAGGAAAAATAGATAAAAACGAAAAAATTGTAAAAGAACTTTCTGAAAAAATTGCTAATGCAATAGATGGTAAGATAGTTGCTAAACGAAAAATTTATCCAGGAGTTAAGATTCAGATTGGTAATTATTATCGAGAAGTTGAAGATACTCATACAAGAACTGTCTTTAAGATTAAAGAAGGAGAACTGTGTAGATTTGGACTTTAAAGGAGGTGTTTTATGTCAAATCCCATTAACCCAAACACCTTATTACCAATGTCACTAGAAGTAGAAAGAATAGAGCAAATTAGACAAGTCCATAATTCTAATGAACAAAAAACACTTTCTCAAATACAGCAAGAAAAACAGGAAAAAGAAAAAAAGACTGTTCATAAAAAAGAAAAAAGTGAGAACTTGATTATTAATAAAGACAATCAAGGAAATTCAAACAATCAAAGAAAGAAAAATAAAGATGATGATGACGACGATGATGATACAAATAAAGGTAAAGGTTCAGTTATAGATGTTAGGGTTTAGAAATGGAGTGATTTTATGGCCTGGATAGTGGTTTTAATGGCTATCAATATATTTAACAGTAATTCCAGGTTAAAGTATAAAGAAAATTTAATAACTTCATTAACCAAAAGAAAAACTAAGAAGTTAGTTAAAAGACGCCTGGATGAAAAAGAAGACAGAGAGAAGTTGAAAAAAAGTATAAGTAATCTTAATAGAAAACATCAGGCTGTCCTAAGAAAATACAGAAAGGACAAAAGTGTGAAAAAGATAGCAAGTAGTTTAAAATTAGGTATTAGAGAAACAAGATTGGTAATAAAACTTTATTACAAAAAAGGAGGTGAAACATTATGATAAGAGGTCTTTATACATCGGCTTCAGCAATGCAGACTAATTTAAAAAGAATGGATGTAACCTCAAATAATCTAGCAAATGTTGATACTGATGGATATAAAAAGGACGGTACAGTCCAAAGAACTTTTAGTGAAATGTTAATCTCAAGGTATGATAAAAATGGGAAAGAAGAACTGGGTGCTTTAGGTACCGGAGTTGAAGTTGATGAAAGTTATACTAATTTTAAAGAAGGCAATATTCAGCATACAAATAATAAATTAGACTTAGCAGTTAAGGGCAGCGGTTTTTTTGCCTTACAGACTCCACAAGGAATAAGATACTCTAGAAATGGTAATTTTTATCTTAATGATGAAAACCAAGTTGTTGACAGTCATGGAAATTTTCTTTTAAATCAAAACAATGAACCCATTCAGATCGTTCCGGGTCGTGAAATTTCCATCGATCAACAGGGCCAGATATTTTTTGGAGAACTTGAAGGTGAAACAATAAATCTAGTAGATTTTGAAAACTATACCCAATTAACAAAAATAGGCAATAACTTATATCAGACTGAAGAAGGTATTGAAGAGATTGAACCAGAAGGAAGCAGTATTATGCAGGGTTATCTTGAAGGATCAAATGTAAATGTTGTTGAAGAAATGGCAAGTATGATTGAAGTTACAAGGGCTTATGAGTCAAATCAAAAGGTTATCCAGACCATCGATAACACTCTTGATAAAGCTGTTAACGATGTGGGTACATTAGCTTAAAAAAATTTAAAGGTACAGCTGGACCAGTGATTGGAAGCTGTATTATAACTACTGACTGACAGAGGTAGTTATTAAAAATTCCAAGGAGGAATTATAAAATGATAGGAGCACTATGGACTGCCGCTACAGGTATGAATTCTCAGCAAACAAGTATTGATGTTACTTCCAATAACTTGGCAAATGTAAATACAGGTGGATTTAAAAAAAGCAGAGTTAACTTTGCTGATTTAATGTATAGAACTGTAAGACAACCAGGTACACCAAACGCACAGGGGGCACAAGTACCGGTTGGAATTGAAATTGGACATGGTTCAAAGGTTTCAGCAACTCAAAAAATATTTACTTCAGGAAATGTTAGAAGTACCGAAAACCCTTTAGATTTATTAATTGAAGGAGATGGTTTCTTTCAGGTAATGAAACCTGATGGAACTGTATCATATACGAAAAATGGATCTTTTAAAAGAGATAGTACAGGTAGAGTAGTAACTGAAGATGGTTATCCCTTACAACCTGAGATTATTATTCCGGAAGATGCAACTGATATTTCAATTACTTCTGATGGAACTGTTAATATAAAAACAGGTGATACCACAGAACAAATTGGTAATATTCAACTATATAGATTTGCTAATCCAGCTGGATTAAACAGCGAAGGACGTAATCTATTTGCACAAACGGTTGCTTCAGGTGACCCACAAACAGGAGTCCCGGGAGAACAGGGTTTTGGTGCAATCAGCCAGGGGTTTATTGAAATGTCTAATGTTAAAGTTGTTGAAGAAATGGTTGATATGATTTCTGCACAGCGTGCTTATGATGTAAATTCAAAAGCAATTCAAGCAGCTGATGAAATGCTGCAGACTGCTAATCAGTTAAGAAGATAAAGGTCTAGATTGGGGTATGATTAAGTTGATTAAATTAAAAAGTATATTTATAATATTAATCATAATGATATTTTCTCTATCTTTTAGCATAAAAGCTTTTGAAATCAATGTAGATAAAGAAGTATATGTAAAAGATAGTAATATACTTTTAAAAGATATAGCAGAATTTAATAATATAAGAGAAAATGATTTAAAAAATATACAGGATCTTGATCTTGGACAGTCACCACTACCGGGATATAAAAAGTATATAAATAAAGAACTAATCAAATTATTGATAAAAAAATTAGGATATAAATCAAACCAATATACTTTAAATGTACCAAACCAATTAGTTGTGAGAAGAAAGGCAAGACAGATTAATTCAGATGATATAGAAAAGCATTTAAAAAAATATTTAGCTGATGTTTTAGAAAATGTAACTGACGAGTATGCAATAAAAGTAAATTTCAGGCAAAAACAAATTACTATTCCAGATAAGCATTATAGTATTAAAATAATAGGTGATAGAGAAATAAAGAGCGGTAAAATGACCGTACCAACTGCAGTAATAATTGATAACAATGAATACAAAAGATTTTATGTACCAGTTGAGATAAAGGCTTTTAAGAAGGCCTATGTTGCAAAAAGATATATTTCTCAGGGTAGTAAAATCAAAAGAGATGATTATGAATTTAAGTTAGTGGAAATAGATAGCCTGGATGATAGTGATATCATAAAAGAAAACACAGATCTTTTCAATAATAAAGTAGAACTCTCATATTCATTAAAACAGGGAGACATATTAAAGAAAAACAACTATAAAACATCATATTTAATAAACTGGGGAGATCAAATTCAGGCTCAGGTAATTGTGGGGGATATTGAACTTTCACTGATGGTAACTGCCCGTGAAAGGGGTAAATTGGGTGAGTATATAAAAGTAGAAAATCCTAAAAACAACCATCAGTTTAATGCAAAGGTGATAAGTCCTCAACTTGTACAGGTGATTAAGGATTAAAGGAAGGGGAATAAAAAAGTGAAAAAACTGTTAATACTATTAATAATTCCCGTTATGCTATTTACGATAAATACAGCTATTTTTGCAGAAAACAACTCACTGTGGAGTGATGACTCAGCAGATATATATAAAGATAGAAAAGAATTAAATGTTGGAGATATCATTACTGTTTTGATCAAAGAAGATGCAAATGCAATTCAAAGTGCAAATACAAGTACAAGTCAAGATAGTAGTGTTGAAGCTGATGCTGGAATAGGGTTTTTAAAGTTCTTAAAAGCATTTGGATTTGGATATTCAGACTCCGGTTCAGCTGATGGTCAAACAACTAGAAGTGGAACACTAGAAGCTGATATTACAACCCAAATTGTGAAAATAAATGATAATGAAAATTTAGAAATTGAAGGTACTAAAAATATTAATATAAACGGAGAAAAACAGACTATTAAACTTACAGGGACTATAAGACCGGAAGATATTTCATTAGGTAATACAATATCATCAAGAAATATTGCGAAGGCTGATATTGAATATCAGGGTGATGGACCTGTAGGAGATAAACAAAAGCCTGGATTATTAGAGAGGTTATTCAATTGGATTTTTTAAGGAAGGTGAACTTTGTTGAACTATAAAAATAGATATCTTGTTTTATTATTAATGATAATTATGTTTTTACCTATCTTTGTTACTAACACCATTTATGCACAAAATGAAGATCCAATTGTAAAGATCGGTAATATAACCAGAATACGCGGCATTAGAGATAACCAATTAGTTGGGTATGGAATTGTTGTAGGTCTTGCCGGAACCGGTGATTCAAATCGTAGTCAGGCCACTGTACAGAGTGTTGCAAATATGATGGGAAGTTTTAGTATAGATGTAACACCTGATCAAATCCGTAGTCAGAATTTAGCTGCTGTAATGTTAACTGCTAATTTACCACCCTTTGTTCATTCCGGTGATAGGATAGATGTAACAGTAAGCTCAATGGGAGATGCAGATTCTCTACAGGGCGGAACACTAATAATGTCACCACTGAGAGCAGCTAATAATGAAGTCTATGCAGTAGCACAAGGACCTATTTCAATCGGAGGGTTTAATGCTCAAAGTGGGGGCGGCAGTGTAAGACAAAACCATCCTACTGTCGGTAGAATGCCCAATGGTGCATTAGTTGAAAAAGAACTTAACTTTGAATTAGATAAAGAAGAGCTAAGACTATTACTTCAAACTCCGAACTTTGATACTGCAAACAATATTGCAAATGCTATAAATGAAAAACTGCAATATAATAATATTGCACAGGCAGAAGATGCGGGAACTGTTGTTATAAAGGTTCCTGAAAACTATGATGATCGAGTAGTAGATTTCATTGCTCAGGTCAATAAAACTGAAGTAAGGACAAGTATGGAAGCAAAAGTAGTTATTGATGAGAGAACAGGAACTATAGTAATGAGTCACAATGTAAGAATCTCAACGGTTGCTGTTGCACATGGAAACATAACGGTAACTATAAAAACAAGTAAAGAAGTATCTCAACCTCCATCATTTTCAGAGGGTGAAACCAAAGTAACAACAGAAAGTGAAATTGAGGTAGAAGAAGAGGAAGGAAATATTGTTGTAATAAGTAATGAAAATACAATTAATGATCTTGTTACTGCTCTAAATACAATTGGAGCTACACCGAGAGATATAATTTCAATTCTCCAAAAAATCAAAGCAGCCGGTGCTCTTCATGGCAAGATAGAACTGATCTAATTAGGAGTTGAAACAATGGAAATTGATAATTATCAAAATATCAAAACCGAATTAGTTAAACAGCAGACTGTTAATCAGAATCAGTTAAAAAATATGAACAGTAAAGATGATGAGAAGCTAAAAGCAGCAATCTCACAGTTTACTTCAGTATTTGTAAAACTGATGTTTAAGTCAATGCGTTCAACTCTACCGGAAGAAAGTTATATAGACGGAGGATATGCTGAAGAAGTATTTACTGATATGATGGATGAAGAAGTAAGTAAATTAGGTAGTAAACAAAGTACTTTTAGCAACTTAAATAGGTTGATGTTTGAACAGTTAAATCAAGATGATTAAAAACTAAAGCCTCCTTAAAAAGGGGCTTTAATTGATTCATCTAAATATATTTTTAATTAATCTATTTGTTGAATGAACTTTTAATTTCAAATCCAATATATATTACATTTAGATCCATTTTTTCTTCAAAAAATGAATTTGTATCTTCATTAAATTCCTTATAACCAGAACTGTTGTTATTGAAACCAAAATAAACTTTTTTATCTTCTACTGGTGTTTGCCAGGGAACCATGTCATAATTAATATGAAAGTATAAATTATCTCTTAAAGCAGTATCAAAACCAACAATATAATTTGTACCAGAAGCTTTACTCCCACTTCCATAGTTACTATTATAATTTAAAGTAGCAGCATTACCATAAATACAATAATCACCTTTAGAAAATTCTGCCGGATCAATTGGCATTAAGTAGTCCATCTGCCAGTCATTTAAGATCAGCATAGAGGTATAGTTTGAAGGGCTATATTCTAAAACCATTCCAAATTGGGCATATGTTGATCCACCTCCCAAAACCATGAATACAAATAGAAACCCAAGGGTAATTAATAAATATTTTTCTATTAATAATCTTCCTTCTCTTTTGCAGGATTTGTAAAATATTTAAAGAATTATTAACTATTATAACAAATATAAATAATTTTAAGAATTATCCGAAAGTATAATATTTGAGCTGGAGTGGTAAAATGTATACTTTATCTAATAAGGAATGGAATCATATTTTTAATTTAATATTAAAAACAGGGATGCAGAACACATTAGATAGTTATATCAATACAGTTTTAAAAGAAATAGAAGTATTGATACCCTATTATGCTGCAAATTTTTTTATGTATAATAAAGATAAGGAAGTTATGGGACAACCTAAATGCATAAATATAAAAAATAATTTAATTAAAGACTATGAAAGTTATTACAATAAATTAGATGATATAAAAGATAAAACCTTTGATATAAAAGTGCCAATAAAAAGTACTGATATTATGGACTATAGATACTGGAAAAATACAGAGTACTTTACTGACTTTTTAGCCAAGAACAGATTATATTACTCATGTGGTGTTGATATTCATTATAATAATAAGTTGCTGGGTACGATTGGATTATTTAGAGAAAAAAGTGATCTCGACTACACAGAGAAAGATTTGATAATATTAAAATTAATAAAACCACATCTAGCAAATCAGAGGTATAAACTGTTTCTCTTAAATGGTATTTTTAATAATTTAAAAATAAGTAAAAAGTTAAATAAAGGAAAAGATAAATTCAATTTAACAAAACGAGAGATAGATGTAGTAAAATAAATTCTTGATGGGAAAAACAACTTTGAGGTGGCAAAGAATTTATTTATTTCAATAAACACAGTAAAAAAACATTTAATGAATATATATAAGAAGACAGATGTTAAAAATAGGACTGAATTAACATCATTAATATTTAATTTAATAGAAGTTTAAGTTTC
>Ga0306869_1000181_pt1 | contig 35564 bp, 41 predicted proteins | sample AntRauTorckE6833_FD_190421 | JGI IMG/M metagenome (GOLD analysis project Ga0306869, IMG submission 190421) | Saline lake microbial communities from Rauer Islands, Antarctica - Metagenome Torckler E6 #833 (v2) (version 2) | ecosystem: Environmental > Aquatic > Non-marine Saline and Alkaline >... | reverse complement strand
TTTCTTAATGCTGTATGCAATAGCAGCTATCGATAGCAACGCGAGCACTATACCTACTGTTTGGAAACTAACGAGTGCGCCAGCTAGAATCGGTAACGAAACAAAGCCGGTCCAGTGCCGCCTACGAAGTTGGAGTAGCGCCAGTATTGTACCTGTCAGTACTAGAAAGCCTAGCCATATCGACCCCAGAAGCGTCACGGTTGATAAATAAACAGCGCTGGTTGAAATAACTAATACTGCTAGAAATCCGTATCGGGCACTGTAATAAATGTGAACTAATTTAAATAAAAGAGCTGCCGCAACAACAGCAAGTGCAATCTGAAATACTGTAGCAAGCTCCAAACTTGTGAGCGGGAGATTAAGTAGACCTAGACTCAAAAGACTTTGCGATAACAGCGGTGAGACTTCTATCCCTCCAATAAGGCTAATACTGCCGCCGCGAAGCAAGTCAACTTCATACATGCCTATTCCTTCTCCAATTGATTGAACAAAGACCGCACTGGCACTGAATGCAGCAATCACTATAGCCAACACGAAGAGCAGCCACGGTCGAATGTCCATTCCCTCATCTACCATGTCGATGAAACGTTTTCTGATGTTCATAGTTCAGCCGGGACTTCGCTCGCGTGGCGCCGATCTATTGTTTTAAACTGTAGATTTTCTGGTTTGAAGTAGGTTTCGATTTTACCGGTTGGTCCATTTCGGTGTTTACTGATGATTATGTCAGCGATGCTTTTACGCTCTGTTTCATCGTTGTAGTACTCTTCTCTGTAAATGAACATCACGATGTCGGCGTCCTGCTCAATCGAACCAGACTCTCGTAGGTCTGAAAGCTGTGGGATTTGCGGGTGGCGCTGCTCAACGCTACGGGACAACTGTGACAAGGCGATGACCGGCACGTCTAATTCTCTTGCGAGCGCTTTTACACCACGTGATATTTCGGAAATCTCCTGGACACGACCGTCGGTATTTTTGCCACCACTCATCAGTTGCAGGTAGTCGATTACGATTAGACCAAGCTGGTGTTTATGTTGTTCACGACGAGCTTTAGTGCGCATTTCTAGGATTGTAATTCCAGGAGTGTCATCAATATATATCGGCGCTTCTGAAAGCTCACCCATGGCGCTACCAAGCCGATGGAAATCTTTGTCGGTAAGGTTGCCGGTGCGTAAATTCCAGCTGTCGATGCCACTTTCTGCACTGAGCAAGCGATCTACTAGTTGTTCTTTACTCATTTCGAGGCTAAACACTAATACTGGTTGCTTTTCCTTTGCAGCTACATGATGAGCTATATTCATAGCCAGCGTAGTCTTACCCATTGCTGGCCGGGCAGCAAGAACAATCATGTCGGACTTCTGTAGCCCCGCTAGTTTATTGTCTAGATCTGCCAGGCCTGTCGGTACACCACGTAAGCTGCCTTTGTCTTTGTGGAGTTTATCGAGCCGCTCGAATGTGTCATCTAGTACTTCATGAATAGCGGTAATGTCTTGTTTGATGTTCTGTTGACTAACAGAGAACAGTCGAGATTCAGCCTCTGAAAGTAATTCGTCGACTTCACTGCCTTCTTCGTAGCCTAGTTTGACTATTTCTTCGCTGGCTTTTATCAAACGGCGTAATGTTCCTGTTTTACGGACAATCTCTCCGTAATGTTCTGCATGTGACGCCGATGGTACATCGTTAACCAGGCTTGTTAGGTATGCAGAGCCACCAACTCTATCTATATTTCCTTCTTCACGAAGACGGTTGGAAATCGTCAGCACGTCAATTGGGCGGTTTTTCTCAAACAACTCGAGCATTGCGTGGTAGATCATCTGGTTCTTTGGCTCATAGAAGTCTTCAACTTGTAGTGTGTCGCCAACTTTGAGCAGTGAATCCTTATCGAGTAGGATACTGCCAAGTAAACCTGCTTCGGCCTCGAGATTCTGTGGAGGTAGTTTTGGTCCAGCCATTATTCGCTAAGCCTCACTACGTCGCCACCGAGCACGCTTCGGATAGAGTCGACCTGGGATGGAGCTTCGTCGCTAGAATTTGATTCCGGTGCTTTCGTATTAGGTTTGTGCATCATTTGTAAATCAATATTACCATTGATCTTTGATTCAATTAACTGCTTAAGGATTGTTGCCTTTTTTGGTTGGGAAGCTTTTTTATAATGTAGTTTGTAGCGAAATGACACATCAATTTGGTTGTCGTTGTCGCCGTTAGCAACTGCGGCTTGTCTAAGCACGGCGTATAAGCTCGGTTCGTTTTCTTTAAGTTCACCAATAATTTGCGACCAATCATTTAGTACTGATTTAATTTGACCGCTAGACGCGGGCTTCTCTGTCACATCGGGTGTAGCATCTTGTTTTTCGGTAGAGTTGGATTTCGATTGCTGCTTCTGCCCTTTCTTAGCTTTATTTACTGGCGATTTAGTAGAGGATTTGTCAGGTGATTTGGCTTTGTTTGTGGGCTTTTTTGCAGTTGATTTTTCGACTTCTTGTTTAGACTCTGGTTTGTTTTTCGATGATGGCTGGTCAGATTGCTGATTAGGGTCATTAATCTGAATAGCACTCAGTAGTACCAGCTCTAGGCTAAGGCGCTTGTCTGATGCATTATCGACACTAAGTAGCTGTTTTGTGACATCGAGCTTCAGTTGATCAATCTCGTCGACCAATTGCGAGCGTAGTTCGGTTCTAATTTGCGAGGCAATAGAAGTGATGCTGAGGCCACTTTGGACTAATTCCTCGATTAAGGTCAGTAATTGTTTGGGGTTATGTTGAGTAAAAACTGATTCTATAATCTGCTGAATTTGATCATTGCTAGCTAACCCGAGAATTTTCTCTACGGCCTGTTTGTTAATTTCACCGTCGCCGTTATGGGTTGCAATCTGATCAAGCACAGAAATACCGTCGCGGAAACTACCTTGGCCCTCCGTAGCAATAACTGCTAATGCTTCGTCGGTAATGTCTAGATCTTCGTTTTTAGCAATGTGTCTTAAGTGATTGGCAATGGTATTTTCGGTTGGCGGGTGAAAGTTGTACCGTTGCGTACGACTAATGATGGTAGCGGGGATTTTGTGAATTTCAGTTGTCGCTAGAATGAACAACACGTGTGTTGGTGGCTCTTCCAGCGTTTTCAGCAATGCATTAAACGCGCCACCACTTAGCATGTGGACTTCGTCGATGATGTAGACTTTTTTGTCGAGTGATGTCGGAACTGTCATCACTCCTTCACGTAGTTCGCGAATGTCGTCGACACTATTATGTGAAGCAGCGTCAATTTCAATGATGTCGATATATTCTTCAGTGTCGTCTGGATTTAAACCATTAACTTCACGAGCTAAAATTCTCGCCGTAGAGGTCTTACCTGTGCCTCGGGGACCAGTAAATAAATACGCGTGTGATACTTGATCTTTTTTGAGGGCAGCTTTCAGATTATCGATGATATGGTCTTGTCCGACCACTTCATCGAAGCTGTTTGAACGATATTTACGATACAGCGCAATAGATTGCGACATAGCCCTCCTTATAGCCTAGATGAATTATAGCGCACTTAGTGCGTGGTGCTTGTTGTAAATTCTATGCAAAATCGCTATTAAATTGCAGCTTCGATTGCAGCCCATTCGGCTGATGTGTCATCTTCTGGGACGATGACACTAATTTGGTCACCTTGCTTGGCGCGGAAATAAGTGACGCTAGCTAGTAGGACTTTATAGAGTTTGCCGTTTACATCTACGAAATACTGACCGTCTTGTTGTTTCAACATACCGATGACGCTCTTACGAGGTACCGGTCCAATTTGCTTGTAGATAAATGTCCCATCGTCTTGGATGGTTAGCTTCATGATGTCACCTTCGACGAGTTTAGATTTCGACGCATAGTTGGCTGGTACTGGATATTGTTTACCGTCTGGTCCGTGCACTGTCTGGCCGTCAAAAACGCCTTCAATTACTTTTCCGGCTGGGTCTTCGCTCGGAGTGACGACTTGTTCGTCGTCACCAATTAAACTAATCAACAGCTCTTTGGCTGCCGCTAGGTTTGTCTCCGCTTCGTCTATTAACGAGCGCAGTCTTTTCACTTGTTTATCAGCTAATTCTGCCACAACTGGTTACATCCACATCTTTTGTTTTGTTTAACAGATATTAGTTGCATCGTATCAGTAAATTGCATCGTAGTCAATACAGGGGCGAGTGTAATCTAAGCGTATACAAAAAAACCGCCAGAGAATACTGACGGTTTTTTATAGGCGTGATTAAGCTCTATTCGAGCTCAACTGTGGCGCCAGCTTCTTCAAGCTTAGTCTTAAGCTCTTCTGCTTCTGCTTTCTCAACACCTTCTTTAACGGCTTTTGGTGCACCGTCAACAAGACCTTTTGCGTCTGCAAGACCAAGGCCAGTGATGTCTTTAACAGCCTTGATGACCTGGACTTTTTGTCCGCCTGCGTCTTTGAGGATAACGTCAAATTCGTTTTGCTCGTCATCGCCACCTGCTGCGTCTCCTGCTGCTGGAGCGGCTACGGCTGCTGGGGCAGCTGCAGATACACCGAAGTGGTCTTCTAGGACTTGTACTAGTTCAGATAGATCAAGAACACTTAGCTCTTCAATTTCTTTTACTAGTTTTTCAAATTTCTTTGGAATTTCTACTTTTTTCTCATCAGTTTGTGCTTCTTCAGCCATGATAAGTACCTTTCTGAGGTTAATTATTTATGATTCGAGTGACTGTGCGCGTGCGTTGAGCACGTTGTTTAGTCCTCTAATATTGCCGCTTAGAACGTTCACAAAGCCAGATAGCGGTGCGGCGATAGTGCCGACCAATTGACCTTGCAACTGCTGTTTACTCGGTAGTTGAGCGAGTGCGTCGACTTGAGCTTGGCTCAAAACGTCACCTTCTGCGTTATACGCGCCGAGTAGTTCCATGCTTGGATTGATCTTCGCGAAGTCGGCCAGCACTTGCGCTGGAGCTACTTCGTCGCCTAATCCAATTGCCAGTCCGACCTGTCCAGAGTGTAACTGGAGATCGACGTCCTTGAGATGATCGACTTGCTGCATCGCGAGTTTAACCAATCGGTTTTTCGCTACCACAATCTTTACATCTGCATCAGACGCGTCGCGTCGGAGTTGCTGGAACTGTTTTACTGTAAGTCCACGGTAGTTCATGACTACTGTCATTTTCCCGTCTTCTAGCAGTTGTGTTAGTTCTGCGACAATTTCTTCTTTTTTTGCTCGGGTGATTGCCATCAATCCTCCTTATTAAAAAATGTTGAAATTGTTTTGATTAATATTGTTAATGTTCGTCCCAAATAAAAATCTTTGGCCTCTAAGCCAAAGACAATCGTACATAAGATAACTTTTCTCTCATGAACCTCGGTGGCGAATTAAGCGTTAGCAGCCACTGTCTTTGGTAACTGCTTCATATCATACGGTATAATATTGCAAGTAGTCAACGATTGTATTCGTTGATTGTAGTTGAATTGTAACGAGTTATCTGCGCGATTGCATTCGTAATCGCATCATTTGCGGTAACTCGTCTCAGCGCAACCGCCTGAGAACCTTAACAAGCTAGGAGCTAGATGATGGTGACAGCCACCAAATCTAATCGAGCCGTCCGACGTGATGCAGCACTCGACAACCTTCGTGGTGACATGCTGCAAGGAATGTTAACTGTTCTCGCATATGGAAACCGTGTGACGAGCGAGCAACTTCGGTTGCTGTACAGCGAGATTCGTGCCGCCCATGGTTCACCTGACTGCATGCCGGTTGATTACACCGATGCTGTTGTACGCGATAGTCAGGGCAACCCGACCCAGCAGCGCATGAACCCGTCGATGCTAAAGAAAGTAGCTAAGTTGCTACTTCTGAAGGACGGATGCACCGATTCGTCACCAGTGCTACACATCGGGCGCGGCCAACTCATATGCATGGTACTGACCGTGCACGAACAGTACTTGCTCGACTGACGACTTCAAGAGGTGGGCGCTAAGTGCCATTTGCGCCAACCAGCGCCCACCTCACCGTCAATTCATTTCACTATCGTCTATTGCTCCTAGCCAAAACACAATATTTAGATATAGATATTCAATTACCATCAATAATATGTCATAGTAATAACTATTAAGCGATGGAGGAAAATGAGCTTCGAAAACGGCGCAGACTATAGCGAAACTCTAAAACCTGACGATCAGTATAAAGAACTACTTCAGAGAATTATTGATGAAGGTGAAACTGCCCGCTCTGGTATGGACGAAGAGTCACGGCAGATTCTTGGTCACGTAATGCGCTTTGACATGCGGAATGGCTTTCCGATGATAACTGAGCGAGACTTACTTGCATCGATGAAGACTGATCCAGCAGACCACGAAACTACTTCTGAAGCACGACCTTTTACGATGTCTGCAAGACAAGGACTTGGAGAAATAATTGGCTTTATCAATGGTGCTCGAACTTTAGATCAACTCGAACAATATGGTAATAAGTGGTGGAAATATTGGGCTACTGATGAAAAATGTCAGAAGCGCGGGCTCGAACCTGGTGACTTAGGTCCAGGGTCATATGGTGCGGCGTTTCATGATTATCCAGACGGTGATGGCCGCCCGTTTAACCAGTTTGAGCAAGTAATTCAACAGGTCAGGGAACGTCCAGAGCTAAGAACACACCTAATAAGTCCGATAATCCCCCCGTACACTATTCGCACAAGCGAACGTACCCAAAAAGTCGTTGTTGTGCCCTGTCATGGTGACCTCCGGTTTGATGTTAATACTGAAACTGGAATGTTTGACCTTGTCCATAAGCAGCGAAGTGCTGATGTGCCGGTGGGTTTACCGTTTAATATGATTCATTATGGGGCAATAATGTCTATGTTCGGGCGTGCTACAGGATATCAGCCGCGTGAGCTGGTTTATATGCTTGATAATGCTCATATGTATCGCCGTCACTATCAGCATGCCGAAGAAATATTATTACGACCTACAAAGCCATTTCCGAGGCTGTTGATTAATAGCGAGATTGATGATTTCTTTGACTATCGAGTGCATGATTTCATGGTTGAAGATTATGAACCTCACCCACCAATGGACATGGGCGGGACACCAGTTTAATGAGTGAAAAAAGCATTATCGTCGCCCATGATAAAGACCGTGCAATTGGCAAAAACGGAGAGATGCCATGGCAGGGAAAACTTCCCGCAGAGCTTCAACACTTTAAAGAACGAACACTGCGTGCTGCGGTGATTATGGGTAGAGTGACATGTGATTCACTAACACGGCCTTTGGTGAATAGACAAAATATTGTGCTATCTCGACAGACCGACTACGAACGCTCGGGGTTTGAAGTTACTGCAAGCTTAGAGGAAGCGTTTGATGTTGCAGATGCCAATCGAGACATATTTATAATTGGCGGGGAGCAAATCTATGAGCGTGCGCTACCACTAGTCAATAATCTTGTCATAACTAAAATACAACACAGGTTTGACGGAGACAGATTTTTCCCTGAAATCAATCAGGATGAGTGGGAGCTAACAAATGTTTCGATACAACCGGCAGATGAACGTAATAAATATAGCTACGAAGTCCATGACTACACCAGAGCACAATAACGGTTCAGATGCGGTCAACCTTGCGCATGCTAGAAGCGCAGATCAGCTACGAGATATGGAAGATATTGAGCAGAGGAATATTTGCTTTATGTGTCCTGAGCACGTTGATGAATTCTTTGGTGATTATGACGGTTTAATTGACGAAGCAGAGCACTCATTTCTTGTTGAAAATCGATTTCCATATGAAAACACTGAGCTTCACTATATGGTAATACCTAAACAACATGCTACAAAACTGGCCGAATTATCGGACGAATTTATGGTTGAAGTGTTGTCGTTCGCGCAAAGCTTGGAAGAGCAGTATCAGGTTGTTGGTGGCGGTTTAGCTATGCGGTTCGGTGAGAGCGATATCTCTGGTGCTAGTGCAAGCCATATTCATGCACATATTATCGTTCCTCGTACCGACATTGAGTCTGGAGATAAGCCTGTTCGATTCAGAATAAGCCCGCGTTATTAATATTTGTTACTTTTCAGGATAGGGGCGAGGAGCAAGTCTTGAGGACTCCTGTGTCGACTGTAGGTCGACCTTAATGATCTCTACCTCTGCATCACGGAGTACCTTATCTCCATCAACCATTGCATAGCCTTCGATATAGTAGACCCGACTAATTCCGCTCGCTGCAATAGACTTTGCGCATGTGGGACAAGGAAAAGTTGTAACTAGCATTTTACTTCCTTCCAGGTTAACCCCAGTTCTTGCAGCTTCTGCAATAACGCTAGTCTCAGCGTGGATTGCTGTTGTCATGTCTCGACCGGTACCTTTTTTACCGTGAAGTCTTGGATCGCCGTCGATTGCAGGAGAATATTCAGTTGGCAGATGTTCATTCGCTCGTGCAATTTGCTGTAAATTTGCAGTCTGTACGCAAGCTCCAACTTGCCTCCACCAGTCAGTCGAATCGTCAATGACTGCTTCAATAACTTCAAATAGTCCTGGTTCTAATTCATCCACTGTTATGACGTGGTCTGGCTCGATATTCTTATGTTCACTGCTGCGTGCACGATCCCATCGAAGAAAAACTGGCCTTCTTTTAACTTCGACCCTGTCCGGCAGTAAGGTTTCGATAAAGTCTGTCACTTCATCATCTGGTGCAGCAATAGTTTTGGACTGTATGTCGGCCAACCCGTCATAGTCTATTAATGAAACTGTCGAGAAATAACCAAGTCTGTCAACAATCTGGTGCGCTGTTTCTGGACTAAACGCTCTGACATCTTTTCTCAAATGTGGTAGATGATCGAGGATATCCTGGTCGACAATATGCATTGCGTTACCGGTAAACTCCTCAAATAAATCAAGGTATCCTCTGTTTATCGCTGGTACATATGCAACTAAATCACGAGGTTCAGTCTGGTTGTGTTCAGAACTAGATTTCGTCGCCACGAAAAAACTCTTCAACAGTTTCGTTTATGCGTTCTGCTAAGCGTTGGCTGCCGCCAATTTGTAGTTTACGGATTCTTGCTGTTGTTCCTGATGTCGCCATTGGTTCCAATAACACCACCTCTCCGCAGTGAGGCTCAGCGGCCGCAATTTTGTGCTTCATTCTATCTCTTGCTTCATCTGACTCATACGTAGTTTGGGACATGACGTAAATGTCTGGCTGGACAATACTCAGTAAATGATGCGGTTCATCGTCAACGTATTTCAGTGTTACAACATCAACACTGCGTAAGTGGCTTAGAATTGTTAGTCTCTCACGTTCGTCGACTACAGGCCTGTTCTCTCCTTTTCGTTGTTTTGTTCGATTATTAGAATCAACGCCTACAAATAGAACGTCTCCGAGTGCTTTTGCGGCGCTCAGATATTTCGCATGGCCTTCGTGAAGCAAGTCAAATGTCCCCGATGTGAGCACTTTAGTTAGACCCAATGTGGCGCACGCTTGAGAAATCTGGGCGACCTGTTCATGGTCTTCGACAAATCTAGCGTCAAGACCGTCTTCTTCAGTCAGCAGCCATCTTTTTGGATCGCCAGGTATTTCCGAGTTTGAGTTAGACAAATTAAACCTACCTGTTTAATCCACCCTTTATATTTACACGGTTAATTATAGACATCGAATGAACCGCAGGCAATAAACTAATCGACTTTAACCAGGTGCCAGTGCAAGTGAGCGACTGACTTTAATGGATTGTTCTGTGAGCGCAAGTACACAGAATAGCCTTTTTTGTCATACTTACTTACGATTTCGCCGAATGAATTCCAGTCTTTTTTGTAGATTTCGGAAAGTTTCGTGAGGTGTCGTGTCGGTATCAGCATTAAATGATCGTCGACGTCTTGCCAATCCCAGCGATTATAAGGAAATTTATTCTTGATAACTTGCCAGTTGCCGTGACCTTCAACTACATCGGCAGATGAAGGTTGGTAGTTACATATAGTGCAGGAGTCGGAGGTTTTGCGTTCGGCTAGAAACTTTCTATATCTTACGTCGGTCGAGAATGTCCGGTAACTTCTTCTTGCTGGTGTTAGCCACTTGAGTTTTAGTAGCCTATTTCTCAATCTGGTAACCAAATGAAATCGACGGCCCCATCGAAGTAGTTAGGTGGGAGCTCGCAACATATTCACCCTTAACACTTCGAGGGCGAGCGTCTTCCAGGGCTTTAATCAGCGCTTGAGCGTTTTCTTCGAGTTGCTTGGTCTCAAAACTAACCTTACCTATGCCCATGTGAATGTTGCCATGCTTGTCTGCACGGTATTCTACGCGGCCGGCCTTCATTTCTTTCACAGTTTTAGCGATGTCATCAGTGACGGTTCCGCTCTTTGGGTTAGGCATTAGTCCCTGTGGACCGAGATTTTTAGCGTATTTACCCAGCTTGGACATTTGCGATGGTTGGGCAATGATCATGTCGAAGTCGATGTCATTGTTTTCCAATTTATCCATCAATTCATCAGTGTCAGCGTAGTCGGCGCCAGCTGCTTTTGCAGCTTTCAGTTTATCGTCTTCTGCTAAGACGGCGATGATGGTCTCGCGTCCGGTGCCATGAGGTAGAGTAATGCTCCCGCGAATATTTTGATCAGCCTGGGTGGTGTCGATGTTTAATCGCATGTGTAGCTCGACAGAGGCATCAAACTTTACAGTTGAGCTTTGTTGGGCGAGTGCGACTGCTTCCGGCAGATTGTAATCTTTGTCGTTATTGACTTTCTCAGCAGCGGCTCGGTAGCGTTTACTGCGCCGTTCAATTAATGGTCGGACTTTTGGTTTTGGTCCTTTTTTTCCGCTATCTTCATCTTCATCGGTATCAGCTTCATCAAGTTCTCCCTTTTGACGAGCAATCTTCTCTGCTTTCTCTTCGGCTTCTTCGACGCCCTTTTTGCTACGTCTACCAGCTTTTGTGAAGTCTTCATCATCTTCAGATTTGTCTTCAGTTACGATATCTTCCGGTGCAACTTCTCCGACGATTTCGTCATTGTCTTTTGATTGTGATTCATGTTCGTTAATTGCGGCTTTTATCTCCGCAACAGTGTTCTTTGACGTGACATCTAACCCTAAATCTTGGGCTTCTTTTAGCCAGTCAGCTTTTAATTTTGCCATTGTGATTCTCCTCTCGTGGTGCAAACGGTCCCTAGACCTCCCACAAACTTAATTTTCTTTAGCTCTTAATTGTTACGCCCATGCTGCGAGCAGTGCCGGCGACTAGTTTTTTAGCGCTTTCGATAGTGTTGCAGTTGAAATCTTTTAGTTTTTGTTCGGCGATACGGGTCAGCTGCTCGTCGTTTAGCTCACCGACTTTTTCTTTCTGTGGAACACCAGAGCCACTCTTGATGCCGAGCTCTTTTTTAATCAGCTGTTCAGTAGCGATACCTGTGGTATAAAACTCAAATGTGCGGTCATCATAGATGGTAAGCTTTACACCTACTTCTCCTTGCCCTCGCAAATCTGCAGTCTGATCGTTAAACGGTTGAATGAAATCTTGTGAGTTCAGTCCATACTGACCGAGGGTTGAACCAACCGGTGGCGCGGGTGTAGCCATGCCGGCGGGCACCTGCATCTTTAGATTTGCTATTACTTTCTTTTCTTTCTTCTTTGCCATATATACTCCTTTTGTGGTTCAAGCGGCTTTCAGCCTCCCACTGTAATTATTATCTAGTTCCCGAATTACCTATCATCGACATAGTTAGTCTTTCTTTACCTGTAGACCGTCAAGCTCGACTGGTGTTTCGCGACCGAACATGTTGACCAATACTTTAATCTTACCCTTTTGTGGGTCGATTTCATCAATCGCACCGTCGAAGCCTTTGAACGGACCATCGATGATGTTTACTACTTCGCCAACTGCAAAGTCGATTTTGTGAGTCGGGTCATCGACGCCCATTCGTCGGCGGATTTTGTCCATCTCGTCCGGGCTAACTGGTGTCGGGTCGTTGCCGGCACCGACAAAGCCAGTCACATTTGGTGTGTTACGCACGATGTACCATGCGTCTTCGTCCAGAATCATCTCTACTAATACATAACCTTGGAAAATTCGGCGATCTACTACTTGACGTTTACCGTTTTTAATCTCGATTTGCTTTTCCTTGGGGACGAGTGTGTTGAAAATTTTGTCACCCATATCAAGTGAGTCGCTACGCTGAATAATGTTTTCTGCAACCTTTTCTTCATAACCCGAATACGTGTGAATTGCGTACCAGGCTCGGTTGTCGTCGTTAGTGTCACTCATAAAATACTTCCTTTAATTCTTATTAAACAATGAATCGTTCAAAACCAATGTCGAAAATGTAGTCGACTAATGCGATAAACAGTGCGAATGCCAGTGAATAGATGACTACACCGATGGTGAGGCGGACTGATTCCTTGCGGTCTGGCCATGCCACTTTTTTAAGTTCGCTGTAGGCGCCTTTAAAGTAGTTGCTGACTGGATTGCCGTCTTTTTTATCAGATGATTTCTTTGGTGACTTCTTGGTTTTTTTGCCACGTGAAAATAGTGAGCGCTTTTTCTTTGATTTTGCGCTGTCATCCTTTGCAGGCTTTGAGTCCTGTTTTGCCACATTTACTCCAATTTAAAAAGAGCCTATTTGGCTCGTTGGTGTCAAGTATAGCTCATCAGATAAAACAGAGTCAACTATAGTCTGGATGGCATATGATAGCATAAGTACAATGATGGTAACTCTACTAGTTTTATTAGCGATCTCAGTTGCATTACTGCAAATAAACATCATCGGCAAACAAACACTGTCGATGACTACAGATATTATCGGTGGGTTACTTCTGGCGAGTACTTGCTGTATGTTATTGCTCGAATCAGGGTGGTTCGTGTTGTTGGCACCGCCAATGAGTGGACTGCTAGTGATGGCGCTTAATCGCTACGTCGGCATTGCAGCTCGATCTGATGTTCTGTTCAAAAACGAAGCGCAATGGTTAAGCGTGTTGCTAAGCGGGCTGTTGGTCTTCAGTTGGTCTTTGTATGCATTCGATGTGTCATTTAGTGAGTTTATTGCCGTCGCTAGTGTAATTGTGTTGATTACGTCGGTCTTTCTTCATTTACTGCTACTAATACATATCAATCGATATCGACTAAATCCACACAAACAGCTCGCACTGGATCAGCTGGACGCACTGCCAACGGTGTCGATGCTCATCCCCGCTCGCAATGAATCGCACGCGCTAAACAGTTCAATCATAAAAGTTTTACAGTCAACATACCCTAAGCTAGAGGTATTAATCCTCGATGACTGCTCACACGACAAAACACCTGAGATTATTAGAAGCTTTGCTCACGACGGTGCGCGGTTTATAGAGGGTACGCCGCCGCCAGATAATTGGCTCGGGAGAAACTGGGCACAACACCAGTTGGCCGATGCTGCCAATGGCGAGTTGCTTATTTTCGCCGACGTCGATGTAAAGTTTTCTAAAAATACCATTGCTGACATCGTTGGTGTGATGCAACGAGATAATTTGGACATGGTTAGTTTCGTGCCGCAGAATTCCCCATCCGGCTTGCTCGGCTGGCTATTGCCGTCATTAACAAACTTTTGGCTGAGCCTGATTCCGTTCCGCTTGCTGCATGGGAGGGCTTCGATTGGCCGCTGTTTTGCAATTACGAGTGAGTCAATCAAACAACAACCACTTAGCAATTTTAAACACAGTATCTATCCGGTCTATTCGCTAACAAAATCATTACTAAAGCATGATGTTCGATATAAGTTTTTCTATGGCAAAAATATTGGCATGTCGATCCAGCATCATTACCACTCAACAACAAAAAGTTTACTCCGAACATTGTCTCCGGCGATTTCGAATCGGTTTGATTTGGGGGTACTTATCGAATGGTTCGCAGTGATAATTCTGGGTGTGGTGTCCGGTGCATTCTTTAGTGGTGATGGACTGCTAGCCGTAGTGACATTTACAAGCGTCAGCCTACTGTTCGTTACTGTTGCGTATGCCAGCTCTGGGCCAAAAAGTGCACTACTAGCGCTACTGTGGCCACTACATGTTATTCACGAGTCGATTCATCTAGTCATATCACTGATACGATATCGGTTTACTGATTTGACTTGGAAAGAACGGCGCGTCTGTATGCCGGTGTTGCAAACGCACGAGAAGCTGCCTGAAGTTTAGTGGTTTATATCTATGTAAAACAGCGACCCTTCGTTGAGCTTAGACTCAACGCCGATTCTAACGTCAATTAATTCTGATAACTTTTTAGCAATATAAAGACCAAGACCTGTGCCATTATGTTGTCGAGTGCGGTAGTCTTCACTGCGGTAAAATTTCTCGAACACGCGGGCTTGGTCAGACTTCGACATACCGATGCCAGTGTCTTTCACGCCGAGCCGTACGATGTTTGGTGATAATTCGTGGCCCACAATTGTAATCGTCCCCTCGTCCGTGTAGCGAATGGCATTGGTCAAATAGTCTTGCATAATCTCCTTTAGACGTTGGCTGTGAACCCTCAGCTGTGGCAGGTCATCATCAATGTCGAAATCTAATTTCAAATTCGCTTCTTTGATATTAGATTTATAGTTTTCACCTATTTCAGTGATGAAATCTCGGGGATTAATCTCCATTTTTTCTTCATCGAGGTCGCCTCGCTCTGCGTGAGCCAAAGTAGTAATGTCGTTAACTAGCTGCGCTAAAAATAGTACATTTTGATGAGCCTGGTCGATCATGTTTATCTTTTTATCCTCGTCAGTTACAGAGTCCATCAAAGCTGTCGAGAGGTTTCCTTCTGCAATTGCAATCGGCGTTCGCAGTTCGTGACTAATTATGGATATGAAGTCATCACGTTGCTCTTCGATTGATTTCTGTTTCGTTATATCACGTAACAAGAATATATAACCATTGATTTCATTGCTCTGTGCCGTTCGAATTGGAGCTAAATCTAGATATAAGTTCACTTCTTCATCGCGGTTGTTAGTGAAAACCAAATCATCACGTTGAATAATGCGTTGTATCTGTTGAGCTTCAGCAAAAATATCCACTACATTACCTTCCGAATCAGTAAACTTTAACAAATCAGATAGTTGAGTATCCTTAAGACCTTGGTTGGTATTAAGCAGTAGCAGAGCAGCTGCATTATACAGCTGAATCACTCCTTTTTGGTCTGTGGCTATGACTGCGTCGGCCATGCTGTTGATTAACGACCGCAACTGTGTGCCTTCAACTACGGCTTGTTGCTTAGTTTTGTTTATAGAGTCACGTTCTTTGAGCTGTAATTCGCTGTAGCGTGCTAACAACGCCCCACAAACAAGCGTTACAAAGATATACCCTGCCAGATACGTGTTGCCAATTAATGCATCGTTTGATGCCGCGTTTATAATCCAAATCGCACTAACACCAGTCGCGCTAACCATGAACCCGGGAACACCTCGCCAATATGAAGCTGCAATTACCAAAACCAGCCAACTTAACTCATAGATTGATCCAGGCTCTAGAAACCACAAACTAACTATGCTGAATGCTACAAGGTGTAAACCGATTGTCGGCCAAGCGCCACTAAGTTGGCGAAATTTCGGGAGTGTAATCGGAATGATCGACTGGAAGAGAACTAATGCTCCAAGCGCTAAAACTACCATCATTTGGCTGGCAGAGGCGTCACGACTAAAAAGTAGCGCAAACCCAATAACAGCAATTGCATGCACAATTCTGACAGGCACATCGCTCAACATCATACGGTCGATAGTACTTTCACTATGAAAATCCATTACGCTTATGATATCAAAAACTGCTTGTTTAGTGTGAAGTTTGAACAGGCTTATGTTTGCTTTATTGTTTCATTGTCTTTATAAAACAAGCAACGACATCAGCTCCAGAATCTATAACAGAAGTTCATATCGACCATAGTCGTAGACTGTCTCGCGCAAATATGAAAACACTTGCACTTGGATTGGCGGCCACGGCTAGCTTTACGTTTGCTGCGATAGAAACTAATCAACCAGATTTGGATGGTATTCCAGTAGAGCAAATTGAAAAATTCGGAGAAGAAGCACACGATCCTGTTGACACAACCCTCAAAGCTATTGGATTGGCGTGTGCATTGGGTATATTCAACGTCAAACGACCAGAATAGCTTGCTACACTGGCGATGCGACAACTGTCTTTAGAGCTTTCTACCAAATACACACTACAATCAACCGATTAGTCGTCTGTTTCGCTGCCGCCAAGTAGATTTTTGTTTTTTCGTTCGATAGCATGAATTTGAGCATCGCTAAGCCCGAAGTGATGCCCTATTTCGTGCCAGACAGTGTTAATTACCATTTGTCGTACATGTTCGACCGAACGAGCTACGTCCATAATTTCTGCCTTAAATATCGTGACTTTGTCTGGTAGCGCCATGTTATAGCTCCAGCGTTTAGTTTTCGGAATACCTTGATACAGTCCAAACAAATATGCATGATGTCTCAGTCCTAGTTCTACACGCTGCTGAGGAGTCGGCCGGTCTTCTACCACAATTACGACGTTATCAATCTCCTTAGCAAAACGCTCAGGAATCGCATCTATCCCTTCGACTACAAATTCTTCAAACTGTTCATTGCTAATGCTGTCCATGTGTAGCAATCAATTATAGCAACCTTACAGCTGCTTGCTACACTGTTTGCATGACACAACAACAAGTACTCGATGTGCTTAAACTAGGACATAACGTCTTTTTAACAGGCGAGCCAGGTTCAGGCAAAACCTACACTCTTAATCAGTTTATCGATTATCTGCATAGCCACGATATAGAGGTCGGGATAACGGCATCAACCGGCATCGCCGCCACGCATATCAATGGCATGACCATTCACAGTTGGAGCGGTATCGGCATCGATGATGACATGTCAGACCGCGACATCGACAAGCTAGTCAGCTCTAGTTCGTATAAAAACCGCTTTAAATTCACTCGGGTGTTAATAATCGATGAAATATCAATGCTTAATGGTGCTCGGCTAGAACTGATTAATCGTGTCTTAAAACGCTCTCGTAGCAGTGACAAACCTTTTGGCGGCATACAACTGGTGTTGTGCGGTGATCTATTTCAGCTGCCACCAATCACTAAGGATCGTAATGAACCGGATTTTCCACATCGTTCGGCCACCTGGCGAGAACTCGGGTTGCAGATTTGCTACCTCGCTGAACAGCATCGGGCCGAAGATGACACCCTGCTGAGTCTGCTGCGCTCAATCCGAAGCAATGACGACCACCAATCTGTTTATGACATCCTCGGTCCTCGGGTCGATCAGGTTAAAGACATCAATTCCGATATCACTCGACTTTTTACCCATAATAAAAACGTAGACAAACTCAACAACGAACGACTCAAACAGCTAAGCTCTGGCACTAAACAATTCATGATGCGCAGCGAAGGCCAGCAACAGTACATCGATAGCTTGGTCAAAGGTTGTCAGGCGCCTGAACAATTAGAGCTAAAGATTGGAGCTCAAGTAATTTGCGTCACCAACAGTCCGGCGAACGGGTACGTCAATGGCAGTCGTGGCGAAGTAGTCGAGTTTGATGACGCCGATGGCAGTCCAATTATTAAACTTCATTCTGGACGACGCATAACAATGGAGAGACACGAATGGACGGTCGACGACGGAGACAAAACTCTTGCCAAAATCACACAGTATCCGCTGCGGTTGGCATGGGCGATTACTGTTCATAAAAGCCAAGGCATGAGCTTGGATGAAGCAGAAGTAGACCTCAGTAAAGCATTTGCGCCAGGCATGGGCTACGTGGCTTTATCGCGTGTTACGCATTTAGACGGGCTGTACTTACGTGGCATTAACAATCAAGCATTGATTGTCTCGCCAGATGTCGCCATGTTCGACCCGCAGCTACGCGAGCTATCTCAGATTGTACTAGATAGTTTGCTCGGAATTGATGATAAAAAACTAAAAAATATGCAAAAACGAGTGCGGGATAACCTTTCTCAACCGTATGCTTCGTATGATAAAAACATGTACAAACGACTTAAAGCCTGGCGCAGCGAACAGGCGTCTGCCGATAGTAAACCTGCCTATACAGTCCTGGGAGACAAAACACTTATCGCTCTTTCAGCAGAAAAACCAACGTCACGTAGCGCACTAAAAAACATTTACGGTATTGGCCCTGCAAAGATAGACAGCTACGGCGATGAACTACTAAAGATAATTAATAACAGTCTGTTTTAATTACGTTTCCCAAAAGTGACGGGCACATAGGGCTTTATAAGCGACCTTTCCAACATCGGGAATAATCGTGTCACCCGAAGTCTGACGCTGACTGTTAACGAACAGACCAGTATTACGCGCTTCTATTGAGCGACAATCGTCTGCTTGGCAACTGGCCGTCATTCGTGCGATTTCGTTAGGGGCGCGACGGTATAGCTCGGCAAAGATTGGTGTCACTGTGCCCTTGTAGCTGACATCAATTGCACTAACAATGGCCACCAGACCGTTAAGACGTAATCGATTGATCGCATCTGCGTTTTGTTCGACATCAGTTTCATCGAACATGTGAGCTTCATCGATGGCAATTACGTCAAATTCACTGGGCTCTATGTCTGAAACTGTGTCAATTTTCTGTGCCGGTATGCTCATACCAGTTCGGGAACTAATTTCTGCGTCTCTGGTGTTCGATGTTGGCTGAAATGCTCCTATCCGATACCCGTTAGAGTAGGTGAATTGCTCGGTACGAGTAATCAGCTCGGCAGTCTTACCGCTCCCCATTGGACCAACAATTACGTGTAGTTTTCCTTGCTCAGCGCTCATTGGTAATTATCTTATCATTTAATTTTCGTGATAAAATAACAATATGTTTAATTTTGCACAAGTAATCACTGAAGCCAGTCAACAAGTTGGTGAAGCTGCAGAACAAGCCTCTGTATTGGCGCAGTCCGCCCCGGCGGTAGTTGTGGCGTTGGTTGTATTCGCCCTGCTGCGATTCGTAGTTAAGGCAGCCTTCGTTACCGTTCTGATCGGTACAATTGTCGCTCTAGTCCTCAGTGGTGTGATCAGCTTCTCTATTATCTAGGACTACTGACTCTCGTTTAAGTTTAACTGCGACACCCGCCATTGTTGCCCCATAAGCTGCCATAACTACACCTGTCAGTCCTGCTTGAGGAATAGATGCTTGCTCATGTCCGTCGCTGCAAGCACGAATATCTTCATCTTCAATGTCATATTCAATTGTGGCCCCCTGGGTACTACAGGTATCTGAGGATTCGAAATTCGGCGTATTCACTGAAAAAACAGCTGCACCCGTACAAAATATGGCGGTTGCACCCATGATCGCCCGGTTAACGAGACGTCGATCATTTTCAATCAATTGTTCTGTTGGCTTATTATTCATATTGCTTCATCCATTACCACTGCGGTTATTACTTATTAAAGGGCTATAAAGGCAACCCTTGCTTATAAATATTTAATCATGTATTAAGCTATTTGTAAATGTTTGACACTACAGAACTTTGTTCGATTTAATGCTGTCATCGAGACTTATAATAGTCCTAGCCGGTAAATTTATCTGATATCCTGTCGCTTATCTGCTGCACTAGTTCATCGCTGACTATATTTTCTTTTGATTCATCATAATGATAACCGTATTCTTCATCGACGAAAGTCTGGCCATCTACTTCTACTAAGCTTTTATAGCGTGGCTTTAGGTGCCAATGCACATGAGGCAGTGGTGGATTTTCTTGATAGGCGTTATTCATGAGACAGGTCCAATTAAACACATCAGCTGAAAAGGCTAATCTCATCGCTTCTTCGGTATTATTTACCAGCTTTTTAAAGTCTAATAACTCTTCATCAGTAATTAGAGCTAGATCTCCAACGTGTCGTTTTAATAAAAAATCGGATTGGCCCAAGTAAGACTGGTTGTTTTTGACGTACCCTACCCAGTGTTCGGTTTCTACCAACGGATTTATGTCGCCAATAAGTTCGCAAATTTCGCAATTTTCAACACTATTCATTGCACTAATCATACATCTTATGAATACAGTGACGAAAAAATATGCAGTATTTCAACTACTAATTGGAGTCCTCAATGTTAGGTTCATGTATTCGCAGCTCACGACAATATATACAACACTTGCGGGGTTCTAATAAAGTAAAAATGATAGGATACATGTATCACTAAGCTAGCTAGTAAAAGATTATATATTCTCCTTGTCATTGCAATAGCAATTGCGGCGTTTTTCGTATTCGACGGTAATGAATTAATTAACATTCAAACACTTCGGAATTCTCAAGATCAGCTTCATCAATTTTATTCTGATAATACAGCTATAACGGTCATTAGCTTCATCCTGATATATTCGTTCGCTGTCATGATCTCCTTGCCGATTGCTACGGTTTTAACCCTCACTGGTGGATTAATATTCGGTTGGCGACTTGGAAGTTTACTTATACTCCTTAGCGCTACTGTTGGAGCGGTCGGTGCGTTTTTAATTGCACGCTACACATTAAGCCGATATGTCTCGAGCCGTTTCCCAAAGTTTATGGAAAAGGTTAATCGTGGCGTTGATAATGATGGTTGGGTGTATTTATTAGCCGCACGGCTTAGCGCATTGGTGCCCTTTTTCGTACTAAATCTCGTCAGTGGACTAACCTCTATTTCACTGCGCGACTACACCCTCGCTACTATGCTCGGCATAATTCCAGGCACAGTTGTGTATGCTTATGCCGGACAACAACTTGGTGAGATTGCCGACGGTGAACCGTTAGTCAGTACTAGTACGATTATTACTCTTATCCTTATTGGGCTTACACCCCTACTGCTAAGATATATATCAAATAAGCTAAAAGGGGAACAGGTGAATGAGTAAGTACGATTACAACGTAGCAGTGATAGGTGCAGGTTCAGCTGGACTAGTTTCGGCTTATACTGCGAACCTACTGGGTGCTAAAACCGCCCTTATTTCTAGTGGTGACTTCGGCGGCGACTGTCTACATACAGGGTGTATACCCAGTAAGTCCCTGATTCATATCGCGAAAAAGTTTAAAAATATTAAAGAACTTGGCCTTAGCACTGACAGCGCAGACCCGATGGCTGCATTTAATCATATTAAATCGACCATTGAACGCATTGAGCCTCACGACAGTCCCGAACGATACAAAAAGCTTGGTATTGATACTTTTAAAGAAAAAGCTGAACTCATAGACGGTCACACCGTAAAGATGGATGACTCAACAATTACCGCCAGGAGGATTATCATAGCAACCGGTAGCGAGCCGAGAGTGCCGACAAATGCCCCGTCAGAGTATCTGACCAGCGACACGATCTGGAGTATCGAAAAAATACCCCAAAAACTTACCATAATCGGTGGTGGCCCAATTGGTTGTGAGATCGGCCAAAGTTTCCAGCGTCTTGGCTCACAAGTGATTATTGTTGAACGGGGAAAGCGACTACTTCCTAAAGACGACCCTCAGGCCAGCGAAATTATTCAGGATATACTTGAAGAAGAAGGTGTTACTGTCTTACTTAACGCTGATGTAGAGAACTATGCAGACTCATCCATCTCGATAGAAGCAAAAAATTATGAGCACGATAAACTGCTGTTTGCGATTGGTCGCAGACCAGCCACTAGCTGGGTCGATGACACTAGTATTGAGCTCAATCGCGGCTATATTTCCGTTAACAACAAGCTACGAACATCGATGAAATCAGTCTACGCTTGCGGAGATGTGACTGGCGGGCTTCAATTCACTCACACTGCGAACAGTCAGGCCCAGGTGGCAGGCTCTAACGCCGCATTAGATTATCTGTTTGCTCGTAAGTACAACCCTTCTGCAGTGCCGTGGACAACCTTTACAGACCCTGGTGTAGGTCACATTGGTTCTACTCCCTACAACAACCCTGAGTCTCTGAGTATTGAGTCTCACGTTGTACCATTGTCGGAGTTAGACCGAGCATTAACGGATCAGGCCCAAGGCTTCGTTAAGCTACACATACACAAAGGAGCAATAGTGGGCGCGAATGTTGTATCGCCTCATGCAGCTGAACTTATAGGGGTTGTTGCCTACGCCATTACAAACAAACTAGATATTTCGAGTTTTTATAATGTCATCTTTCCTTACCCCAGTTTTGATCAAGTGTGGCAACAGGCAGCAAGCTCATTTCGTGATAAACACAAACCCCGACGCGTGCTAGGTGTGCTAAAAAAGTTACAGCAAATTATTCGTTAACAACTGTTGTAGTCCGATGACGAGGCTCAACATTTAATCAGTCTCAAACGGTTTCTTCACTCCATCCTCAAACACCGAGCCACCTCGTAGCTGTTGCCCTGTTAAGGTTGCATCGAATTCATCAATATAGAATTGATTTGCTGTACTTGTATCACCAATCTGATACACCCTAAAGTAAGTCCAATATTCACCGTTAATGAGTTCAAAGTATTCACTAGGGGTTCCGTCGCCGTTGCCATTCAAGTTACAGGCAGATAAATGGCTACAAGTCCCGCTAGTTAGACTGGTTACAGTCTCCCAGCCATTAACTGCACCAAATCGATAGACTTGCAGATATATGTCGCCTGCTTCTCCTGCTGCTGACGGACTCAGGTCAGTACTGCCACCAATGAAGCTTATCGTTGGCAGCTCAGAGTTATTGTTAAACGCTGCTGCTCCAGCATATATCGCAGTCTCGCCAGCTGCAGCGCTAATGTTGTCAAAAGAGCTTTGTGATTCAAACAAACCGCAGATGCCAGTCATAGCAGCTGCACTCTTGCATAGTCCTGCAGGATCAGATCGGGGGGAGCGTCCGTCGCTCAAGTGATATTTCAAATCACCGAACGCCCCATCACGATCGTTATAACCAGAATTGTCATCTGTTGACAGCCAAACCGGCGGTGCTTTAGTCTTTGCGATTCGTAAATCATAATTACTGGTGCGGTCATAAAATGAGATCCAGGCGTCACCGCTATCATCAAAGGCGATTGAGGCAAATGGTGATGTGTAACTGCCGTCATCGACACTTGTTGCAGCAATCTGTTCACATTGCCAGGCGTCAGAGCCGGCGTTGCCGATGGTGTCACAGTTACCACCAGAGCCGACATAGCGCGCTATCCATAAGCCGTCGTTGGTCGATCTTGTAAATGTCGCCCACGGGTTTCCATTTGAGTCGACCGCTATCTCAGTCGCTTCACCATCAAGATCCCAATCTAGTACATCAATGCACTGCCAGTCCGCTGATGCACCAGACCCACAAGAATTCTCTGTTCCGCTACCAGTAAACTCAGCATAGACTAACCTGTTTGCTGTAGATCCGTCTGTGCTTGTAAACATAGCGATTGGGTCGCCGTTATGATTATATGAATGTCCGTATTGGGTATTAGAAGCTTCAACGCTATCTGAGATTCGCCAGATTAACTCGCACGACCAAGCACTGTCTGCACAATTACCGCCAGAACCGATATATTTGGCAATTCCAAATCCACTTCCAATCACATTATCGCGAGAATCATATATAACTGATACCTGCCCTTCTGGCGATACCGCTAATTGAGGAGTCGAGCTATCACTGACAGCACCGCTAGTTATTAACTCGCATTCCCACTCAGTATTACTACAGCTACCGCCTCCACCAACGTAGTGGGCTACCATAGTATCCTCATCACCAGTTGCGTCATGGCGGAAAGCAATAAATGGCGTATCGCTTTCGTCGAGTGCAATCGACCCTTCAATGCCGGTCAGGGTCGTAGCGTGAACTGTTATACAGTCCCAAGCATCAGCCGCCGCGTCACCGCCGAATGAATCATCACAGTTACCGCCGGAGCCAACATATTTTGCCACCCTGGCATCACGATCTGTCGTGTAGTGATATTGAATCCAGATAGTCCCGTCGTCGGCAATCGCGGTATCAGTGTACGCTGTCTAAAATTGTCTTCATCCAGAGCCTTTGAGCAGTACTGCCGTCTGATATTTCCAGAATTTTATGAGAAAGCTCAGGAACAAGTACGGGTAGCACTTTTTTGATACTTGCGCTTCCTTTAAATCCAGAATCTACATACCAACTTTTAGAAAATGGCGTCATAAGATCGACGATGCGGTCATTGAGGTCAGTGTAAAAATCTGCGTGTTCTGGAACTAACTCGCCTAGTAAAGTATTGCAGGTTTTTTCAAAGCTCATATTCCAGGTCACTACCGTGCCTGTATCACCAATATGTGACATCAGCGCCTCAGTGAGCGGCTGCGCTGGATTGCTGTTGCTGCGATGTAAATACTCGACATGACGAACTTCTGCGTCTGGAGCGTCTAAGATATGCAGTGAATATTGAAATGGTAATTGTTGGTACGGTCGTAATCCGTCAAAGTATGGCACCAAACTACTCATCGTTTCGTAATCTAAGAAATAGAGCGGAAAAGTAAATGAATCCAGAAAATCTTGAATCTCTTTCTTATCTACTGAAGGATGTCCTTGTTGTAGAGCGTCAACTTGCAGTCGTTGCTTTGATTTTAGAGACAGATCAGCTGGGATATCTTTAATCATTTTAATGTCTCTCGACTGGAGCTTATCCAAAGTGTCTGCATCCAGCCGGCATAGGTCGTAAATACTGTTATCTTTAGGTTCTTCGATGTATTTATATATCTCTAACCATTCTTTAAAGTGCGATGAATCAGCTAAAAGCAGTGATTTATCAGGACATTCATTCAACGCCATAACCTTTAGGGCTTCATCAATTTTTTCTAAGGTGAAGTCTCGTTTAGTTTTTACGCTTTCTGTTACATCAGTGGTTGCGGTAATGCCAGCCGGGTCGACTTTACCGTTACGGACATACTGATTATCTACATGGATGACTGCTATATTGCGCACCTTGAAGCCACATTTCTCCAGTACAACCATCTGGAAAGCTAAATCGACTATATGTTCAGGCTTAGCGCTGGTGCTTGATTTTATTTCAAATAAATCGACTTCATCTTGGCCTACAACTTGAATAACGTCGCAGATGAAGGTTAGTCGCTCTGCTTCAAACCTTCCTTGAAATATCGTTTTAGCTCCAGATTCAAGTGCGGCGGTCGTCCGTGCGGGCAATGTCCGGTACTGATTATAGCTATCGAAGCCTATCGTTATTCCATCAGGAAACTGAGTTTCGGCGTACTGTTCAAACTCATGCCCGGTATCAAATATCGCTTGCAGTGCGGGATCGATTGGGGGCAGTTTTTGCTTGTCGTGTTTTCTAAGCCATAGCCAGGCAGGATGTTTAAGATATGTTGTGTAGTCAGTTTTAGATAATTGCACAGTAAGTTAGAATTTATGCCTTTTTTAAGACTTGCTCGTATAGTTCGATGAACTTACCTATTTCATCGCTGTTATCCATCTGGTTTGGCGTTATGTAGTATCGTGGGGAGTCTATCGTAGATTCATCCTTACCGAAGAGCCCGGCTTCTACGGTTTTTGCGTAAACTTCGCGAATTATATTAACCATTGTCGTTGTTTTTTCGTATGGGAAAAAAGTAATCATACAATTAGATTCGAATTCAAAATTGTACTTGTCGTCTATGTAGAAGGATTTAGCATAATCTTCTCCTTTACGTGTAGAACGGTAGTATTCGACTCTTCCTCCCGATATTTTGAGCATCATTTGGTTTAGTTTATGGATATTCAGTGCCTGCTCAACTGTTATGGCGCTTCCATCGAAGTCACCTTTTTTTAGAATAGTAAGGAACGTTTCTTCGTCGCAAGCTTCGGAGTTACTACTATCTTGTTTATTGGAAGTAACATCTTTTTTCACCTCTGCTCCGTGCAGCTTGGGAATGACGATTTCTGTTTCATCATGCTTATAGTAGTCTAGCTCGACGGCATACACGTCAAATTGACTGTTCTGGTTTATGAACAGTATTAGATCTTTCAATCGGCGCTCTATTTGGTCCATCAACACTACAAAACTGAACACTCCGCCGTTTAGCTTGACCTTAATTTTTTCTAGTAGGACTTCCAGTTCTTCGTCTGCCATTTCAAAGTGGTTTTGAATTTTATCTCTAACACTGCAGTTGAAGTTGTCTTGGCAGTAACTATCTAGCTTGAGCAGGAATTGATCAAAGTCGACTGAAGTCTTCCAGAGTGATGCACCGTAGTCTAGTACTTGTGCTACAACTTTACGCTTGTCGCTGTTTTTAAATAGTTTTGTTTCAATTAGATATATATCACCGTTCTGATCAATGCCAAATGCATCGATGGGGCCGCTCGTAGTCTGCAATTCACGCGCAACGATTAATAGATTTATGTCTTCATCGATATCATAAATTGGTACCACATCAGGATTGTCAGAAACGTACTGCTGCAAATCATCTTCGTAGTCGAATTGAGATGGCTCAATTCGTTCTGCATCCTTGCCGTTTTTTGAAACTATTATCGCCATGAATTAATTATCCTTCTCGAAATCTATGAGAATTTGTAAATATCTACTTTGCATTTCTGGTGGTATCGAGGGGTGTTCTAGTTCACTGACTACACCCTCATTTATGACCACATCATCGATCGAATCAAAATAAAATCCATCGAGTGTCGCGATAAACAGGTACGACGGATTCCACGTCTGCTTCATCCTTTCCGCGTCTGCCAGTGCATACTTCTCACTCAGCCTGCGCATGTACTTCACTTCGATCAGCTTCACGCTTTTAGTCTCGTTATTTATTACGGCGAAGTCCGGAGCAGTACGAAGCGTCTCGATAATTCCATGCTTATCACCATAGTCGAAACCCTGCTGAACCAGCTCGGGGATGATCTTCTCATACCCGAATTCCAGTACGGTAAACGCGTTAGCTTCGCGCAGCATCTGAGCAAATATTGTTTCTGCGATCTTGCCTTTGACCAGGTTCCGAGCGAATGTTACTTTATTTTTACTCATTATCGATAATTATACCTTATGCATCGTCTCTGTTCTGGCTATGCTGCTGTAAGAAGGAGGTGAGTAAACTGGGATGTTCTTTAAAACTGGGGTTGATCTCTTGCATTAGTTTGCGGTTATCCAGACTGTCGTATAGCAGATAGAACCTTCGTTTACTCAGCATTTGCCAATGACAAACCATATAGGCCAGTACCCGAAAGTCGAGAAAAAAGTGCACGATCAGCCTGAAGGCAACGGTCGACATGAGCAGCACGGCAACGACTGTGATAATCATCGCCACAGTGAGCTGTCCTGTGTGAAGTAGCTTGGTAGTAAGTATCCGTACATATGCCTCCAGTATAAGTTAACTTCTGCGTTAGGGTCGGACGTTACTTTACGTAGTCTTCAATTGTACGCCCCGACTCAGCTTAGCAAGGTAGTACAAGTCTCCACCTTGCCAACCTGAGCTTGCGGGATCGTTAGGGTAACTCGTTACGTAAAAAGTAAAGGAGTTACTATGAGTAATACTAAACAAACATACAACGGCTGGAGCAATCGAGAGACGTGGCTAGCCAGTCTGTGGATCAATAACGATACACAGAGCCAATCAGTGCTGATCGAGGCCTACAAAGCCGCTGCTACACCGTATGGGCAAGCTGAGTGGCTAAAGGATCGCTTACTCGATCAGTTGCAGTCAGAGTTTGATAGTGCAAGCTTATGGACAGATTTAGTTAATACTGCTTTCCATGCAATAAATTGGCTGGAGGTTATCGAGAATAATCAGCAGTGACGTTCGCCCTGAGTAAGGCATTAAACTGCTCTGTATTAATCTTTTTGACCTACGTAAAGACCACGGCCGGTTAACCCTTGGTTATCATAGTCTCTGGGCTAGCCGGTTCTACCCATATCTTCTGATCGCCCGACAATAACGCCTCGGTGGTAGTGAAGTACATGTCGAAATCTTCTAGGTTGGTCTCATATTTTCGCAGTAGCTTCTGCTGTGTTCTTAGGCTTGGACAGGCCATAAGTAAGTTAGGGTATTGTCCTGGCCACTCATCCTCTTCACAGTGGTTAATGTTTTGTTTGATGTGTTTATCAACTACGAACCAATGAGCGTTTTCATATATGTATAGGTTGTATTGCTTGCCGTTGTCTTGATGTTGGATAAACAGGTCGGGAGTGGTTGCTGGAAACTGATCATAGTCAGCAAGCTCAGCTTTTGCGAGCATTGATACCTTGTCGCCATAGTCAGCTCTGAAATTGTTATAGGCTTGAAAGATATGTAGGCAGTGGTCAACGAAGTCGGGGCTCACTGATTTATTTTTATAGTAACTGTGGGCGATGCGGTCGTTGACCTCTATGTGGTCATTAAGCTCTTTAACGCCACCTGATTCTAAGAAGTAACCGGCAGGTCGTCCATGAATTTTATCCTGATTATCATATCTCCGATTAATCAGTCCTCGCTGTTGTAGCCGGCTCAATGAATCGTGGATGGTTGAGTTGCTTTGATTGCGGTATTCACTAAGTAGGTCAGCGGTTACAAAACGAAATTTATATATTAATTTTAATAAGTGTATTTGGTTGTCAGTAAGTTTACGTTGGTTTGCCATAATGTTCTGTGCTTGTCTCTCTATATGTATATATTATAGAGGGAGAATATTACTACGTCTATACTACTGTAATTGATTAGTCTTTATACGGATTACGTAATCCGTACTTTATTAACCAAAAAAGGCTTGAAACTATGCCTTAATTTAAACCAGATTTACAAAATTTATAAATCCCATTTAAAAACCGTGAATTTGATCGACTATTCGTACAAATTCACGGTTATCTTACTTAGCTAGCGCAAGCGCGCTGAGCGGGCTATTTGTCTTCGCTGCCTTTAACCGCTGATTCTATAACGTCTCTAGGCAATGCTGCTGCTGAAAGTAGTGCGCTGCGAACGGTTCCGACTGCGCTTTCACCAACGTTAGTTGCGGCAGCAAGTGCTCCACCTACAGCTGCATTGGCTGCCTCTGAAGTATCTGCACCGACATCTCCGGCTGATTTAATAGCGCTTTCGACTGCTGTAACAGCTGCTGCTCCGACATCTCCGCCTACATCTGCAGTTGCTCTAACTACTCCACGAGCAGTTCCGCTGACTGCTTCCAGTACATCGCCGCCAACTTGATCGACTCCTTTTACAGCACCACTCATAGTAGAGGCTACGGTGTCTGTAATTGACGTGCCGACTTTGCCTGCGCCGCGGACTGCACCGCTAGCAACTGATGCAATTGCTTCAACCGTGTTGCCAGCGATTTCGCCGCTGCCTTTAAGCAGGTTAACTACTTGGTCTTTTACGCTGCCAGTAATAGCGTCTAGGATATTGTCGACACCTTTAATTGCCGCTGTGACTGCTGACGTCGCTTCTTCGATTATTTTTGATAACATATATTCCTCCGTTTGATAATTTGTAACTTTATTATAACATAGGCGTTTATCGAGCTTTGGGCTACAGGGGTCGGTGCAACTGATATAGATTCAGCCTGATTTTTCTTATTAAGATTTGGCAGGACATCCAGTCCGTTAATGGAACGTTTTCGGGCTCAGTAGAAGATCTAGAAATAGAGATTTATGAGATAGAAAAACTTCTCAAAGAAAAGGACGGTGATGTTGGAATCTCGCATGTATAAGTCGGCAGGATTAAGTAGTAGCAGGATCTAGCCGAGAATCGTGTGACTATAATCTATCGATTCAGCGATGAATAATTCGAGGGGCAAATAATTCTCGCTGGTCTGTGCAATTTCAAGATACTTATAATAAGCTTTTTTGCGTTCTTTTGCCACAAGTGGAGGCACAGTGCTCAGCATCAGAGCCTGAGCGAGCATAAGTAGTCGCCCTGTTCTCCCGTTGCCATCGCTATAGGGGTGTATTTTTTCAAATTTTGCATGAAAATATGCAATCTCGGTGATCAAATCTGTCTTACTTTCGTCTGAGGTCATCAATTCATCTAGGTGCTGAGGTACGCGCTGCCAGTTTGAAGTGGACACTCTAGAGCCCATGATTCTCACGCCGTGCCTTCTATACCTTCCCGCATCACTAATGATACCGTTCATTAGTCTTAGATGAATTGAATTTATTAGCTCTTGATTAATCACAAGTCGAGAACCTTTTTCTGCTACTTGGTCTATGAGCCAATTCAAAGTTGCCTGGTGATTCCGTGCTTCTGCCTGTTCTATTGCCGTACGATTGGTTAAGGCTTTATTTTCGAATAACACATCCTCTACATCAGTTAATGTCATGGTGCTGCCTTCGATATTATTTGTATGGTAGGTTAGGTGTAACGTAAGCTTCTTAAGAAGTTCTTCATCGTTAATTAGGTCTTTCGCACTTAGCCTGAAAGATAGCGCCTGTTTTTTTAAACGAATTAAATTATCTGGGTCAACCGAACTTGATCCAACAATATTGACGAACAAAGCCTCGATGTTCTTCTTTGCTTTTTCACGCGGTGTTGAACGCTGATTAAGCCATGAGTTAAGCGTCGGGAAGGAAACTTCTAGTTTCTGTGCAAGCTCGTCTTGCGACCAACCGGTGTATTCAAGTATTTGTTCTAGCTGATTGAGGTAATTCATAACTTTATAATACTATCACTAACTTTATAAAGTTTCAATATGAGCACTATGTGCAAAGCAGCTAGAATATTAGCTCAAGATTAAGTGAATCTCTAGCACTCAGAGGTGAGTGAGCTTTATATAAAGAATATTTTTATGAATGAGGGAGACAGGATTCGAATTTTTTAACAGATATGAGAATAATCTTAACAACAAATTATGAATTTATTCATAAATGATCGAACTAAAATAACAGATGTAAATTCAAAAATCGTAATTTGGCAGGGGTTACGGGACGAATATCGAACTTTTATAGAGGTAGCTATTGACTCAGACGACATTATCAATTAGTTAATTGTGGACGCCTTGCTCTCAAGCCACTTACTTATAGCGGCTATCTCTAGTTTTTGATTTGCTATTTTTACTGCGAAGTCTTCTAGCTCTCCCTCAGTAAAGTCAAGTTGTGTATCATTCTTTTCAAGAAAGATAATCGCGGCTGTAATTCCAGTGCGTTTATTGCCATCAACGAATGGGTGATCACCAATTATATTTCTTGCGTAAACTGCAGCTTTATCGAAATGAGTTCTATAGTAATTAGTTTTGGGGGTTTCAAGAACTGACTTTATTAGGTTTAGGCCCCTAAGCCCATGAGATCCACCAAACCTATCAATTAGTTTATAGTGTAGTAACAATAGTTTTTCTTCATCGAAAAACCACATTATCTATTTGCAAGATTTTTTAGATCAGTTTTGTGCTTATCAAAAAAGTTATCAAGCTCCTCTGAAAACTTCTTCAAGTCGCCCCTCACTGCTTTAATTTCAATTTCTATCTCATCACCAACACTCAAATTCATATCTTGAAGTTGTTTTTTAGGAATACGAACACCCTGTGAGTTTCCGATTTTAGTAATCTTGGCTTTAGTTGTCATGGTAATTACATTGTAATCACATACTAATTATTTGTCAATACTTGGCAGGGCATCCAGTCCGTTAATGGAACGTTTTCGGGCTCAGTAGAAGATCTAGAAATAGAGATTTATGAGATAGAAAAGCTGCTCAAAGAAAAACGGTGATGTTTTATGTTTATTTTCAGTGGGTTTGTCGCAATCTTTCTTTGTAGCTGTAGCTACTCTTTTAGCCTTTTGAAGGAATATAATTATTCTTCGCATATTCTGCTTGATCAATGTAGGTTCTTTTTATTGGCCCCACTAATCCAAGCTCGTAGAAAGATAGCATAGCCAACTTGTACTCGTTAGGGTCGACCGCCCGCAGAGACAAGGGGAAGGACCCGGCTGATAAAAGTAAGGCATTTGCGAGTATGCGACCTGTTCTTTTATTCCCGTCATTGAAAGGCTGGAGGTAAGGAATATAAAAGTATGCGAGCAGCGATTTTTCATACACGTTGTCGCATGAGTTTACTGTCTCGCAAAATCGTTCCAATTCTTCTTTGATTTTATGCGGATTAGACAGGGGCTTATATGTACTTCCAGTTATTGAAACAAGTCGATCTCGAAGAGTATGACTAATATCGAGATCCTTAACCAATAACTTGTGCAATTCAATCACTGCCTGAACACCTAGCCCACTTATGAAGATATCTGGATTCTCAGTTGCAAAGTCTAAAGCTTTTTTGTGATTAATAACCATATTTGTCTCAAAATCGGAGCGCAAAGATGAGGGTAGCCCTTCCTTGAAGAGAGTTTCTGTTTCAAGCAGAGAATAGGTGTTTCCCTCCATCATAGAAGACTTCCAAGAAAGCTCGACGGTTATTCTTTCACGTTCCCTTCGCACTATATCGTCTGGAGAATGTTGGATCGCGTTTTTATACATTTCATCATACTGAAACAAAGTAGTCGTCTCTTCTGTGCTAAAAAGTTGCTCTTTGGCCATCAGTGGTAATCTCTCGAAGTCATAAGTAACCACAGGCCTATCTTCAGTTGCTAGCATACTTTCTAGCGTAGCCGTCGATATATCGATATTCATTAAACCCTTTGTGGCGACAATATAGTGCACGCCTCGTCCTTCACCGTGTCGATCTAAATAGCCGATATCCTGTAGAGCGGCTAAATCTCTTTGAATAGTGCGAGTCGTTACATCTTCGAATTCCACTAGTTCAGCTAGTTTGGACGGGCTATCAAACCCCTTTAAAATATTCAATGTAATTTGTTGCTGTCGTTTTGATACTTTCATGACAAAAGGATATCATAATCGCGACACAATGTCGTGATTATTTCGCTAAATGTCATGATTAGAAGATGCAAATTTAAGACTTCTGATTGAGGCAATTCATAACTTTATAATACTATCACTAGCTTTATAAAGTTCCAACATGAGCACTATGTTGAAAGCAGCTAGAATATTAATTCAAGATTAAGTGAATCTCTAGCACTCAGAGGCGAGTGAGCTTTATATAAAGAATATTATTAAGAACGAGGGATGCAGAATTCGAACTTTTTACCAGATATGAAAATAATGTTAACGACGAATCATGATTAATCGAACTAAAATAACAGATGTAAATTTAGAAATCGTAATCTGGCAGGGGTTCCAGTCCGTTAATGGAACTTTTTCAGGTTCCGTTGAGGATCTAGAAATTGAGATCTACGAAATAGAAAACCTACTTGAGGAAAAGGACGGCGACATTTAGGTCACACAAGCTCAAGAAAGCAGAATTAAGTGACAGTTGAATCTAGTTTAATATCGAATGACTATAATCTATTGATTCAGCGATGAATAATTCGAGAGGCAGGTAGTTCTCGCTGGTCTGTGCAATCTCAAGATATTTATAATAAGCTTTTTTACGCTCTTTCGCTACAAGAGGAGGGGTAGTTCCCGACTCCAGGGCCTGGGCGAGCATAAGAAGTCGTCCGGTCCTTCCATTGCCATCACTAAATGGGTGTATTTTTTCAAATTGTGCATGAAAATATGCAATCTCAGTGATCAAATCTGTGCGATTTTCGTCTATGGCCATCAATTCATCTAGGCGCTGAGGTACGCTCTGCCAGTTCGAGGTAGCCACTCGAGAGCCCATGATTCTCACGCTGTGTCTTCTGTACCGTCCCGCATCACTAATGATACCGTTCATTAGCCTTAAATGAATCGAATTTATAAGCTCTTGATTGATCGAAAAACGAGAACCTTTATCTGCTACTTCATCTATAAGCCAGTGTAGTGTAGCTTGATGGTTCCGTGCTTCCGCTTGTTCGATTGCCGTGCGATTGGCTAAGGCTTTATTTTCGAATAAAACATCCTCTACATCAGCCAATGTCATTGTACTGCCCTCAATATTGTTCGTATGGTAGGTTAAATGCAGCGTAAGTTTCTTAAGAAGTTCTTCATCATTAATTAGGTCTTTCGCACTCAGCTTGAAGGATAATACTTGTTTTTTTAAGCGAGTTAAGTTCTTGAGATCAACCGAACTTGATCCAACTATGTCGATGAATAAAGCTTCGATGTTCTTCTTTGCCTTTTCTCGTGGGGTTGAACGCTGGTTGAGCCATGAATTGAGCGTCGGGAACGAAACTTCTAGTTTCTGTGCAAGCTCATCCTGTGACCATTCTGTATATTCTAGTATTTTTTCCAACTGATTGAGATAATTCATAACTTTATAATGTTATCACTAACTTTATAAAGTTACAACATCGGCATCATTATCAGAGTGGTTAGGATATTAGGTAAGAATTTTAATCCTTAGGACACGGAATTATCTGAAAGTTTTGACCTCTTTAAAATTTCATGGCAGGGGAGGCAGGACTAGCGCGTACGCTTCTCCGCTCATTCAGTCTCGAAGCGAGCTTCTGCGAATTTATTCGCTTCGCGACCCGTGCGACTACGCCAAGCAAGCTTGGCTGTCGCAGAACCAAATCCTCAACACCTGTCCACAAAAAAAACACCGATCTACGGCCGGTGCTTATTTGTGGCAGAGGTTCATAGATGAGTTGGAGAAAGAAATAGTAGATTTCGATTCTCTCGATTATGAAACAAAAACACTTTTAACTATTGGCGGATAGGCTAATGACTATATCGCGACTCAATGTTGACTTTTAATTTACTTAGTACTGGGTTTGGGGCATCTACTAGCTTCGACTCGATTAATACATTGTTGATAATTTTCACAAGATAATTCTTAATTTTCTCTGCATCCTCTTTTGATAGAACTGCAAAGCGGACTGCATTGTCAAGATCCTCGGTATTTGCTGCTAGAACATTGATACATTCTAAAGACCGTATTTTCTAATTCTACCTCGTAGCGTCACACCATTTAGCGATGTAACCTTAGATGCAACTTCGAATATATGCCAACGCAACAATTCATTACCCATGCTTTTATTCTATAGAACAACGAGTGTGTTCGGAGATATTGTATATTCTATAATCTGGCAGAAGTGACTGTACGTGTTTCGGGAAATTTCAACAACAAAAAATACTATTCTAGACACACTCCGCAGATATTACCTTAAAGTTTAATTGGAGGCTTTCTGTGAGAGTCTTTTAGTAGTTGAACAGCTTATTGCTGGCGAGCTATATTGTATTACGCTACAAACTAAGTCCAATCATTATGAAAGGCACTCATGGTATTGCCTTTGTTGCGCTCCAATGGCCGCATCATTTGCAATATTGGCGGGATTTTGAAATCGGTCGTACCCCGCTTCATCTGCACATTTGGCTTGTTTGCTTTCCCATAATCTATCCTGGGTCATCGCGGGAATAGCTATAAATATAAAGACGCCGAACAGGCCTGTCATTAGTATTATTAAAAATATTTTACCGAAAAATTTTAGCCCTCGCTTTGGAATGATTTTGTCCGGCGACGTTTTTGGAAATATATTAAGACAGATGTAAATGATCGTAGTCAATATGAATACACAAATCAGCGGAAAAACGATAAAGTACAAAAATGCAATGTTGCCATAAGGATCGCCAAATATAGGTATAAGTTTATGCGCCATTAATCAAAGTATACTCCCGGGAAACTGCAATATCAATTAGCTCTTCAATACCGAAAAGATAAAAGCATAGTTAAAACTATTGGTATACGGTCATACTGTAAAAAATTAACGAAGTTATAATATTTATGCTTGGCAGGGGTGGCGGGATTCGAACCCGAGGCCTTCGGTTTTGGAGACCGACGCTCTAGCCAGCTGAGCTACACCCCTACTGATCATCAGTTTAGCGTATTTGGTCTATCTGAT